>WLWD01001879.1_pt1 | contig 134630 bp, 85 predicted proteins | sample 6712731 | NCBI WGS metagenome assembly WLWD01 (sample SAMN12718690, study PRJNA576275) | sponge metagenome | isolation source: marine sponge | host: Mycale hentscheli | place: New Zealand: South Island, Marlborough, Capsize Point | collected 2014-11-01
GACCAGAAACTTGTTGGTGATGCTCTTCGTAAGTGGCAGTCACTCATTGCAGGTCTGAAAGGTGCTCCGATTTTCTCTATTCCCAGATTTTGTATGCAGAATGTTGACACAGCATGCAGTTTACAAGGTTTCTGTGATGCCTCTATGGGAGCGTATGCTGCTGTTGTATATCTGGTGGCCCAGCCTGGTTCCGAGCCATGTGTGAGATTTGTTGCTTCCAAAACCAGGGTTACTCCTCGCCGAGAGCTGACCATACCACGCTTGGAGCTGCTATCAGCATTACTCCTAGCTAGACAACTTGACGCTGTCACGAGAAGCCTCTCACCCAACCTTTCTCTTGGCCAGCCCACATGCTACACAGACTCACAGGTGACTCTATGCTGGATTGTTGGTCAAGACAAGCAGTGGAAACAATTTGTCCAGAACAGGGTGTTGGAGATCCGTGAACTTCTCCCAGCCAGCTGTTGGAGGCACTGCCCTGGAAGCAGCAACCCTGCTGATATTCCATCACGAGGCTTGACCCCAATTGAGCTCTCTGCCAACAAGTTGTGGCATTGTGGACCTGACTGGCTGTGGCACGGTGAACCACCAGGTGATGATGCCATGGAATTTTCTGAGATGCCAGTGGACTGCTTAGCTGAGGTGAGGTGCAAGGATCGGGTGACTTGTTCTCTGCTTGCTGGAGATGCTGCTGTCAGTCTGAAGAATGTCATGGAGTGTGAGAAGAATGGCTCATTCAGTCGCCTCCTGGCAGTCACAGCCTATGTTGTGAAATTTGTGCGAGCACTCAAGCAAGCCATCAAGAATCACCACTACATTCCTGGCGGTAGTCCTAATCTCGACCCACCTGTGTTGGCTGAGGCGGAAACAATGTGGATCAAGGAATCTCAGCTTCAACTCGTGAAGGATAGTCACTTCTCAACCTGGACCAAACAATTTAATCTTTACCATGATAAGGATGGAGTATGGAGATGTGGCGGTCGTTTACAAAATGCCAACATACCTCAGTCAGCCAAACACCCAATCATTCTTCCCAGGGATCACCACCTGACTGCACTCATTGTGGACAGGGCTCATCGCAAGGTGTGCCACAACGGCACGAAGGAGACTCTGACTGAAGTTCGGTCGAGGTTCTGGATCATCAAGGGGAGGTCCTTGGTAAGAAGACTGATTCATCAGTGCAGAGTTTGCCGACGTTATGAAGGTCAGCACTATCAGACTCCACCACCCCCACCTCTGCCTGAGTTTCGTGTGAGTGAGCGACCACCCTTTACCTTTACAGGAGTGGACTTTGCTGGACCACTGTATGTTCGGTACCCCGGCAACACTGAAACTCGCAAGGTCTGGCTGTGCCTTTTCACCTGTTGTGTTACTCGAGCAGTGCATCTGGATCTCGTCCCTGACATGACTACCACTGCCTTTCTCAGGTGTTTGAAGAGGTTTGTCGCCAGGAGGGGTGTCCCAAGTAGGATCATTTCTGATAATGGTCAGACTTTCAAGTGTGCTGATAAGAAGATACAGGCCATGATGAAGCAGCGTGAGGCTCAGTGGTATCTGGCTGACAACAGGATCCAATGGACATTCAATGTGGAGAAGGCTCCACGGTGGGGTGGATTTTTTGAGCGGCTGATCAAATCTACCAAGAGATGTCTGCGCAAGATTGTGGGCCAGGGGAAGTTGTACTATGATGAGCTCCGCACTGTGTTGGTGGAAGTGGAAGCCGTGATCAACTCCAGACCCTTGACTTACCTCTCAGCAGAAGAATTTGGACGAGCCTCTCACTCCCTCTCATTTCTTGTGTGGACGACGGATTTTGAGTCTACCAGATGACCTCTCTGAGCAGGATGTGAATGAGGAAGAGTTTACACTGACCCAACCTGACCTCAGCCGGCGTCTGAGATATCTTAATGCAATGCTCAACCAGTTTTGGAAGCGGTGGAAAGAAGAGTACCTCTTGGAGCTCAGGGATGCTCATCGCCGGCATGGTGGGAAGTATGACGCAGTCCCACCTGCAGTGGGGGATGTAGTACTTGTGGAGGATGAAGACAAGCCTCGAAGTCTCTGGAAACTTGCTAGGGTCAGTCGCCTCATCATTGGTAGGGATGGTCGTCCAAGAGGAGCAGTTCTTCATGTTCCCTCCAGTGGGAACAACAATAACACACTACAACGACCTCTGCAACGCCTGTACCCAATTGAGGTAGCTGAATTGCCAGGATCGAGTGGGGAGGATTCTGCCCCACACTCCCCGGAGATTGCTCAAGAGACTCCCGAGAGGGAACCAGAGCCGGGAGGTGTGACTGGACCATGCCAATCGAGGCCAAGACGAATAGCAGCAACTCGTGCCAGGGACAGGCTGGCAGTGTGTGCTGCACTTGAGGACGATAACATTTGATTTGACTGTGCTATGGACACATCATTGAGTATCATACACCCACCCCATGTATGTGTGTGCATTGTCCCTGTCTGTTGACCATGTCTGGTCAACAGGGGGGAGGATGTTGGACAATTATTCCATTGCGTATTCATGCATCATCAAATGTCATCATATTAATTGAATTGTGGGTGTGGTTTTGTTCTGTGCAATAAAAATTCTGTCAAGCGTGCATGCAAGGCGGGCGACAAAGACCAGGGCAGGAGCCTTTAGCAAAAGGGGTGGATAATGCAAAATCGGGTATATGTTATATATATATATGTATGTATGTATGGATGGTACGTATGCTCTTTAAACGCGCGCGCGGGAAACTTTCTCCAAAAATGACGGCTTTTTAGGCTTGACCCCAGTTTATTCTGAAACTACAGCATTAAGCAAGCCTTACTTTATACTTAAGCTCAGAAGTGTGAGCAAATTCAGGCGAAAACGCTTGCTTTTCAAGAAACAAAAAGTTGATTCTACCGGTTACTATGGCATTGAAGACCCTTTTCCAGACTTCATTTCAAAACTTCGCCGTTTTATGGGGGATACGGAGTGCCGGTTGTTGGTTGTCAAGAGCCGTTGGTAGTCAGAATGCCGTAGTATTAATGCTAAGGGAGCTACTACTTCTCGAGGGAAGCTGAGATAAGTACGCAATTCCATTTTTGTTAGCTAAATATGCAAAATTAACTCTGGCCTTTCTTTTTTGTAGCTAAGAGCTAGTCAACAGTGACTGGTAAATTCAAATAGTCAGATTGGCTCAAATTTGGTACTACAAAAGTTACCACTGCTCAAGAAAAAAGTAAGTTTGTATTTGTGTGCTAAAATTGATTGTCTTTTGTTTTTGTAGGTGAGAGCTTGTTGTCAAGAATTCAAGGTAATTCAGATGGTCAAAGTAACTTCAATTTGATACTACAGAAGTTATCAATACTCAAGAATGAGGTAAGTAGTAATTCCATATTTGTTGGCTAAAATTACAAATAATAACACTGGTTTATTTTTTATCATAGCTGAGAGCTTGTTCAAGAGTTACTGGTGATTGAGATTATCAGATTGGCAGATGTTTGATACTACAAAAGTTACCATTAATAATCAGGTAAGAGAGTGATTTTGTACTTGTTTGCTGAAATATAAGGTCATAACTGCTATTATAGTGTTTGCATGAACTAAGCTAAAACTTAGTAACAATACTTTTATGTTACCTAACTATCAGGCTCGCTCGCCATTTGTGCTCAAGCACACCACTAGTTTATTTATTTATTTGTATATATGTTTGGACGTACGTATGTCATTTTGTACTTTGACCCTCGCGTTTTTGTGTTAGTTATGTTGTCGACCCCGTCCCAAATTGCACTAAACAGAATCCTCTGGTTTATCGATCAGTACCCGTATCACCCTAGCAATTGAATTGTTTACCGTTTTGAATTCTTTTTGCGGGTGCAGTTAAGGGACTTCCATTTCTATTCGAGTTAGTGGCGGTGGTAAGTCAATGCGCTCTTTGTCATGGTTATAAGCGGTGCGCAACAGTATTTAAAAATACATTGTCCACTAGACTACCGCGAAGGTAAGTCTGTGTAGGTGCATGTCCAGTTGTGTCAAAGCATTGTGTGTTACAACCACTACTTAGCTAAAGAATACCACAAAGAAAACTTTTAAATAACGTGTATTGTTTTGTTGTTGTTTTTTCCCTTCAATTCAAGCAGTTGCAGAGAGTTGTTACTATGGCACTGAAATCCCTTTACCGTGTATGCGAAATTTAACTGGACCTTATTTTCAGTAGCTTCAGTGTTAGAAGTCAAAATCATTCATATAAAAATAGTATAGTCTTTAGGCTCGCTCGCCATTTGTGCTCAAGCACATCACTAGTATGTATATGTATGTGGGATGGTACGTATGCCCTTTAAACGCTCGCGCGGGGAACTCTTTTCTCCTAAAAACACGGCTATTTAGGCTTGACCCCAGTTTATTCTGAAACTACAGCATTAAGCAAGCCTTACTTTATACTTAAGCTCCAAAGTGTGAGAAAATTCCTGCGAAAATACTTGCTTTTCAAGAAACAAAAAGTTGATTCGACCGGTTACTATGGCATTGAAGACCCTTTTCCAGACTCAATTTCAAAACTTCGCCGTTTTATGGGGGGATACGGAGTGCCGGTTGTTGGTTGTCAAGAGCCGTTGGTAGTCAGAATGCCATAGTATTAATGCTAAGGAAGCTACTACTTCTCGAGGGAAGCTGAGGTAAGTACGTAATTCCATATTTGTTAGCTAAATATGCAAAATTAACTCCGGCCTTTCTTTTTTGTAGCTAAGAGCTTGTCAACAGGACTGGTAAATTCAAATAGTCAGATTGGCTCAAATTTGGTGCTACAAAAGTTACCACTGCTCAAGAAAATGGGGTAAGAAAGTAATTTTGTATTTGTGTGCTAAAATTGATTGTCTTTTGTTTTTGTAGGTGAGAGCTTGTCAAGAATTTAAGGTAATTCAGATGGTCAAAGTAACTTCAATTTGATACTACAGAAGTTATCAATACTCAGGAAATTGAGGTAAGTAGTAATTCCATATTTGTTGGCTAAAATTACAAATAATAACACTGGTTTATTTTTTATCGTAGCTGAGAGCTTGTTCAAGAGTTACTGGTTATTGAGATTATCAGAATGGTTGATGTTTGATACCACAAAAGTTACCATTAATCGGTAAGAGAGTGATTTTGTATTTGTTTGCTGAAATCAAATGTCAAAACTGCTATTATAGTGTTTGCATGAAGTAAGCTAAAAATAGTAACATTTTTTATGTTACCTAACTATCAGGCTCGCTCGCCATTTGTGCTCAAGCACACCACTAGTTTATATATATGTTTGGACGTATGTATGTCGTTTTGTACTTTGACCCTCCGTATTTTTGTGTTCGCTCCGCATTCGACCCCGTCCCAAACTTCACTAAACAGAATTCTCTGGTTTAGCGACCATTACCCGTATCACCTTAGAAATTGAATTGTTTACTGCTTTGAATTCTTTTGCGGGTGCAGTTTAAATGCAAAAACTTATGGGAGCTCCATTTCTATTCGAGTTAGTTGCTATTTGTCACAGTTATAAGCCCTGCTCAACAGCATTTACTTGTAAATTCATTGTCCACCAGACGAACCGCGAAGGTAAGTCTTGCGTAGGTATGTTCAGTTGTGTGAAAGTATTGTGCGTTACAACTACTATTAAGAATGTCACAAAGGAAACTTTAAATAAAGTGACTTGATTTTGTTGCTTCTTTTTCAATTCAAACAGTTGCTGGGAACGGTTACTATGGCTTTGAATCCCCTTTACCGTATACGTAATTTAAAAACTTGACTATTATTTTAGTAGCTTGAGTTACTTGTTTAAATCAATCATTTAACAATAGTGTAGTTTAAAGCTCGCTCGCCATTTGTGCTCAAGCACACCACTAGTATGTATATATGTATGTGTGGGATGGTACGTAGGTTATTCGACTCCACCCACATTTTGCGCGCGCTAGACCATTCGGCCATTTTGGGTGGCAAGACTCAAGGTTACTCGACCGAAGTATTACTACTGTGGGTAGTAAACGAGCCTGGAAGTCGAGGAAAAGATGGTGAAGAGTTGCTGTGCGGTTGGCTGTACGAACAGGCTTAGCAAAGGCTGTATTTTATCTTTCTACCGATTTCCAGTGGATGGTAACCGTAGAAGGCTGTGGATAGCTGCTATTAATAGAAAAGGATGGGAACCTAGCCAGTATAGTTTTGTATGTTCAGCTCATTTTATAAGTGGGAAGAAAAGTAATGACCACCTCTCACCTGACTATGTGCCTAGTGTTTTTAAGCATTTGGATAGTCCCACTAGACGAAGGCAAGCATCGAAAATGGAGGCTTATGAACGGAGAAAACATGCAAATCAGGCAAGAGCAAAAAGTGTGCAAGCAGACAATGAAAAGCTAGAAGCAGAAAGAGAACAAAGTGAGCCTGTTTGGAATTGCAGGTTGAATCATCAGCTTTAGCTTTACAACCTCATAGCATAGGTACACAAACTGAATTATCTATTGAAGATGTAAGTTACATGGAGTAGTGTTTGGATCAATCTTTGCAGTTTGTGGGTGTACACACTGATGTTCTGAGTAAAGAATTTATGGAATCTGGCAGCAGTAAGGTACCTGGTGTAATAAAGTTTTATACTGGGCTTCCATCCTATTCTCGTTTAAAAGTTCTCTTTGAGTATGTGTCATCAGGTATTATGGAAAGTAAATGCTCTGCATTGTCTCTCTTCCAACAATTTTTAGTTGTGTTGATGAAGCTCCGGTTAAATGTCCCTGATCAAGATATTGCATATCGCTTTGGTGTCAGTCAGTCTGTTATTTCTAAAAATTTTAAGAAATGGATTAATGTAATGTACATATTATTTGCAACCGCTTATTGTGTGGCCTAGACGTGAAGAAGTTTTGAAAACTATGCCTGAGATGTTTAAGAATGAATTTAGCAGATGTATTTGTATTATCGACTGTTTCGAAGTGTTCTGTGAACGACCAAGTGACTTAATGGCAACGGCTCAGACTTATTCTAACTATAAGCACCACAATACTATAAAGTTCTTAATAGCAACTTCCCCCCAGGGTGCAATTTCATTTATTTCTAGAGGTTGGGGAGGTAGGGTGTCCGACAAGCATCTTATTGAAAACTGTGGTCTGCTTACCCATCTTCAACCAGGGGACCAAGTATTAGCAGATAGAGGGTTTACAGTGGAAGAATCTGTAGGTTAGTTGTTGTTTTTTAAATGAATTAATTAATTATTTTTTATTTTTATTATTATTATTATTTTTACTAGCTATAGCATATTATAAACATCTTGAATTATGTGTGAGTTTGAAATTTAGGTTTGGTTGCACTCCTTTGAAGTTTATTTTAACTATGAGATTTACATTTCGCTATATCCGTTACATAATGAAAAATAATTTATTGTACCTTAATTTTAGTAACCATAAAATACTGCTGTAGGTGTTTATTGTGCTGAAGTGAAGATACCACCATTCACAAGGGGCAAGAAGCAATTATCACAAGTGGAAGTGGACAAAGCAAGGCAATTATCACGTGTGCGCATACACGTTGAAAGAGTCATTGGAGTTCTAAGGCAGAAGTACCGCATATTAGGATCCACAGTTCCAATTAATATGATTATGTGTGATGAGGAGGTCAACATTAGTACAATTGATCAAATAGCAGTTATTTGTGCTACCTTATGTAATATTTGTGACTCTATTGTATCATAATCATGAGATTTTAATTTTGTAATATAATTCGTGTATGTCAATTGATGATTTTAACACAAGTCAAAATGTGATCATAACATAATAACTAAATTGTTAGGAATGTAATAAAGATTTACACTACTGTAATTGTGATGGCTGGTTATTCGTTTTCTTTTTCTGTTTTTAGATGACATTGTTTCTTTCCTGCAATCTGGGCAGATCCATTTATTCTTCGGTGCATTAGTTATTTTCAAACATTTGAAATGGAACCATTCAATTTTACAACCAGTGTTTTCACACATAATCATTTTTCCAGCTTCTGGCTCTCTGCAGTAACACCATAATAATATTTCTTGACCTGAGTCTGAATTGACATTTGATGTGTTTGGTGATAGACTTGTACCAGGTTGCTGTGACTCCTGTGATAGCATATGTGGCACTGGCTTTGTGTACCATTTTCCAACTAGTTCAGGTAAAATACAGAACTTGAAAAATGTGTTAACTTTGTCAATTTCCTTTTCCAAGAAGTTGTCATCACGTTGAATACGGTTAATAACTAGCTCTTCATTTCTCCAGATGATGAAATCACAAAAGTGTACGTCACACATTTTCATTTGGAGTTGTACTTGATAATAATAAGTGTGATCTTTTTTTAAAACAAAAGTATCATTTTCACTTTTTTCCAAACAAAAGTTACGATCACCTATTGCTTCAAGAAAAGAACGATCTTTACATGAGAAGGGACATTTAACTTCTAAAACTCCATTCCCACAGCAACGACACTTAATGAATCCATCTGGACTTGCTCCAAGATGAGGAATTTATCAATCTATAATGGCTTATATAATGCTTTATGTTGATATTATTTGTATTTAATTAGCTAAAAATGTATCTTTTGAACATTACCCAAGACTACTGATGGTATCAGACACATGCGTTGTTCTTGCTTTTATCTAAACAATTTATTAATGGTGATAAAATGCTGCACATCACTTGCATTTTAAGAGTTATTTATAGAATATAGTTCCCTATAGCATAAGCTAAATAACTAGTTGTCTCTTGCAGTCTCTTTTAGTCTCTTAGGTCTCTTCTAGTGTCTTTAGTCCATTCTAGGCTCTTCAGTCTCTTTTAGTCTCTTGTAGTCTATTTAGTCTATTCTAGGCTCTTCTAGTCTCTTTTAGTCTCTTCTAGTCTCTTTAGTCTCTTCTAGTCTCTTCTAGTCTCTTCTAGTCTCTTCTAGTCTCTTTAGTCTCTTATAGTCTCGTTAGTTTCTTTAGTCTCTTCTAGTCAATTCTAGTCTCTTTAGTTGATTCTAGTCTCTTTAGATGATTCTAGTCTTTTTAGTCGATTCTAGTCTCTTTAGTCTCTCTAGTTTCTTTAGTTTTTGGGTTAAAGAAGTTCTATCATGGAAAAAATTTCATTTTAATAACAGACCACAAACCTTTGACAACCATTTTGGGTCCTAGGAACGGAGTCCCTACTCTAGCTGCAGCTTGACTGCAGTGATGGGCCGTGCTACTCTCAGCTTATTCATATGATATTCAATTCAAGCGAACAGATGCTCATAGTAATGCAGATGGTCTCTCCCGACTTCCTCTACCTGAGGTCACATCAGAGGGATGAAGTATGGATGCTACAATATGCAACCTGGCTCATATAGAGAAATTACCTGCTACATCAGTTCAAATTCGACAAGCCATTCAGAAAAATGTTGTATTGAGTAAAGTATTGCAGTATACAGAGTATGGATGGCCTGAGCAAGTAGAAAAAGACACAAGTGCAGACACATGGACAGAACTCCAGGCTTAGGGAACTATCCCAGGGACAGAAAGTGATGGCAAGAAATTATGGAACTAGGGAGAAATGGATACCAGGAAGTGTCTAAAAGAGAGTGGGAACCACTGTCATATGAAAGTGAGGCAGAGAAAGGAGTATGGTGTAGACATATCGACTAAGTATATGGAAAGGGACCAAAAGCTGGAAATAACTATTGTGAGATGGACCTGGATGTCTCTTATGAACTAGATGAGACTACAGTGGAGCCTAGTTTAAATAGTCCCCCTCCCCTCCCCATTCAAATTTCTTCCTCTACTTTCCTGCATCATAGCTACGCAAGAAGCTGTGGGAGAAGAATGTGGAACAGGTCCCGATCATCAAGAAGAAATTCCAATAATTGTATCAGCATAACCTCCTTGTTTTGTTTTCCTGAATACTCACATTCTCAACTAATTGAAATTTGAATCATTGTGCAGCAGTTGAATATAATATTTGTTCTACTCAGGTCCCAGCTAGTTGTGTAGCGGAAAAGTCATGCAAAGACCTACCACATCAAAAGTGTGCTAATGTTTCTGTTAATCCAAACATCTTCAGCAAATTTTTACCATACGGTTCTGATGAGTCACAAAGGTTTTCACTCTAAAATTACCTCCCATATTGATTTAATGCAATGGTAATGACCCAATCACTCATTTTATGACACCTCAACTTGTATGCAATAATACACTATAGGACATTTTACTTGTAATTAGAATAATTTGAGAATTTTATGGAATAATATGCAAATTTTTTGGAATAATAAAAGATTTAAAAAAAAGAAAGAGAAAAGCACAATTAAAAAATGTTTAGGCAAAATCTGGCAGGCCCTTGCTGTAAGATATGAGGAATGATTTTTTGGAACACGTAAGCTACTTACCCACATCTTACTGTATTAATCTGTAGTTATCTTTATGTTTGTTACAATGGCAGTTTATCTGCCACCCTTGGCAACATGGACATTGTCTTATTTTCCCCCTTCCCAATTCTAGCATTATACTTGCACAAAATACTTAATAGTAGAGCATTTATTTTTAATCCAGACCAGCAAACTGAAGAGCATTTGTATTATAATGAACAGCTAACATTTATACCACATCCAGTTACTGGGTTAGCTATTGCAACTAAGAATGACTGGCTGGATTATTACATAGCTCCTTCAGTATCCACATGTACATGCATCCAGCTCAACTTTCTGTGCCTTCTTTATCTGGACAAAACAAAACAGATAATCTACTCTTGTTTCATTCATCGTTGCAGATTCATTTGTTGTGACTATAGTTAGTAAAATCAATAGGTACATTTTTATTGTCATGTGTAGCTAGTTACTGCTTTATTGTTCTTTACAAAACAAATGCAATCAAGTGATGGTTATCACTTCAAATGGAATTTTGACTCTCTTTCAAGTATTACAATAATGAATGTAGCTATTCTATTAACAAATTTTGTTGGCATGTTAATTCATTACTTCCAAATACACATTAGAATTAATAATGCCATTTTGTGTTTTTCAAGGTGATAAATATAATAGCTATAATATGATTAACACGATAAATATAAGAAAATGTTTCTTGAGCCAAATTAGCCTGCAAATAAGATAATAATTAGTATAAATACAGCATTTCCCCATAAAGTATCAATATAAAATAAGTGCAAAAACAGGTTATATACCCTAAATTATTTCTTGATGTTAAAAATTACACTTTCAGCTATGCACTTTATTTTTGTGATATCTAACTGAATACAAATTGGATCATTCACTACTTTTGAAATGAGGCATTTAATTGCAATTAACATATACTGTTTAAGATACCAGGAAAAAAAAACTGACTAATTCTGGCAAAATAGTAGCATATGCGAAATAAATCTATTTGAAAAATTGATCATTGGAGTACAAATAATTATGTAACTTAGAGCTTATGTCTAACTAATCTGCATTTGTTGTTGTTATTAACTAATTATTGTAAACAATAACAAATGCCATAGTTACGACTTACTCTAAAAGGTGCATAGAATTGTGAACACAGTAAGTTAGGTTTCGGTGATTGTTTTTGATTTGGAATATGTGATGTCTATAATCTTTGTCTTGTTAACAACATCATGATAAATAGGATTACGATGGGATAGTTTACTCTCTCGGGATAACATTCTGACACATTGTACACCACAAAGGTCATGTTCAGATACTGACTCCATCTTGTCCGCATCCCCTTTTGTGTCTAGAGGATTTCTGGTAGGAGAGTTGTTATTATTATCTGAAGTATCTCCCTCTAGGAGGCTTAGAATGTCCAAGGAAGATGAGTCTGATAAGGCTACTGATGCAAATGATAAAGCATCCTCCTGAACTTCTTCTGGCATGTCTTCTGGAATATCTTCTGGAATATCTTCTGGAATATCTTCTGGAATATCTTCTGGCATATCTTCTGGCATATCTTCTGGAATATCTTCTGGAATATCTTCTGGAATATCTTCTGGAATATCTTCTGGAATATCTTCTGGAATATCTTCTGGCATATCTTCTGGAATATCTTCTGGCATATCTTCTGGAATATCTTCTGGAATATCTTCTGGGCACGTCGTTGCTATTTTTTGTTTACTGTAAGAGATATACGCAACTGGATCTGTCCAAGTGATTGGACTACTGCCTCTATCAGAACTCTCAGGTCCCTCACAAAAATCTGAACTGGATTTAGTCCTTCTCTTGTTGTATGAACTCCTCCTTCTCCAGCACATGAACAATCCAGTGCTGTGACTCTCAGTACCAATATCTTCTGTCATCTCATGTGATCCACTGGTAGAGCATTTATTTGATGGACTTCTGCGCTTTCTTCCCTTTTGGTTCTTGGAGATGTTGCGAAAAAATTTCTTGCATTTGGACCACCTGGATGTCTTCTTCTGTTGAAGGCTATCAATGTCAGACTGTGTGTGCTCAGAAGAGTGACACATTGTAGTAATAGTATGAACAGGATCTTCTGGAGAACATGCATTTTGCTGAGAAGTTTTTGGGACCTTTGATTTCTTCTTAAATACTCTCCTCCATTTCTTTTTCTTTTTCTTATCAGGCATAGACTCAGCAGGAATTTCTACACAAGTAGTTTCTTCCACACTAGCAAAGCTTTCCTGCACCTCAACATTGCATGCATCTTCTTCCCCCAATTCTTCCTCAGCTTTTTCGATGTTTGTCATCTGTAGAGTTGAATCTGGTGGTAATATTATTGTCTCTATGTCTTCGTATTCCTCCTCAAACTCGACTTCTTGTGATTTCTGGCAAGAGAGAAGTGGAGTCTCTACATCTATAGGACATGATGCAGCATTCAGGGTGTCTAGCTCATTTTTGTTCAAACTTGTTGCTTTATCTGCAGCAGAAGTATCACTCTGACTCAGACTAGATGGAAAGTTGTTCTGAAGTTCAAACTTCTTCATAGGGCCGACTGGATGAGCAGTAAAGTATATTATATTGGACTTCTGAGCGTACTTTGTTGAGACTGCATTCACTTCATTGCTAGATATGGTTCCTTCTTTAAACACAATTATCTGAGAAAAGGCATCTTTGGGCAAGTCATCAAGACATCCAATGTGTGATAAAACTAGTTTGTACTGCCCAGCTATACTCCCAGTATTAGCTGCAGACTCTGTATCAGTAGCAAGAAAGGACAAAGACTTGCCATCACTGCAGGTGCTAACAGAGCAGAGGAGAGAAGATTGGTGAAAGGCACTTTTGGAATGCACTATATTCCAAAGATCATCCACAGATTCTTTCTTTGTACAGAGGATCAAGAGAGGCTTCCTCAAATTCATGGCTCTGTCTGGAATCAATTGGTTGTTGTCTGCCCACTCTAGCATGGATGGTAGGCACCACAGCATCATGGCTGCATATTTGAACCCGATGGCGGTGGTCACAAAGCTTACTTCACTGCTGCTCTTGGAGCTTCCAAGCCACTCTACTATGTTGGCAAGTCCAACCTGCTGATAATGTGTCAGTATGGATTTTTGGCTGAGAAGGAATCTCTCGGTGATGTCATTTCCATGTGTCATCAGAGTCGGGTAAATGAGCTCAGCACTGCACTGCTGGACTGTCACTATTTTTGGGACAACCCTTATCTTGCCTTCTTCTTCGTCCTTCTCAGACTCTGTATTTGCCCTGATGAGGATAGTAGTAACTCCTCTGAAATGATAAACTATATCTTGTTCCTTCCTGTTGGCCAAGTATTTGGTCTGCACTATCACAACAGCAGACAGAGTGTAGCTTGGGATGTTCTTGTAGAAACTATTTGTTACTACTTCATTGGTGTTCTTGACTTGTGAGAATTCAGTCGAAGTAAGCATGACTTCAGAAGAATTGACTTGTTGGCAAAAAGTGCATACTTCAAATTCACTCTTTAGCAAGCAGCACTGGTATTGTCCCTTGAAATCAGGTGTTGCTGTATCTTTGTGCTCCATTGGTAAGATGACAGGCAAGATTCCAGAGACAAGTGTGTAAGCTGCTGCATCTGTAGTTATGAGCAAGACAGGCTTCGAAAGATCCAAGCAGCCAGAGTTTCTAATGGCAGCACTGCCTAGCAAGCAAGGCAGAGCATACACAAGCTCTTTCAGTCCCTTATCTCTGCTGATGTTCATTTCAATAGGAATGTGACTACAGTTGAAATCAGTCACACGATCCAACATTTCTTCAATTCCATGTATTTGGGGCTCTAAAAGTAGTGGCATAGGACACTCTCCACTGGCAATCATATCTGCGTAATCAACCAAGGGCGGTCCTGAACATTTGGTCAATGTTGGAGAAGTGATGCTGCAAGAACCAGAAGAATATGTTAGCAAGACAACAGAGCAATAAATTTTGAATCCAGTCAGGGCTGGATCCCAAGTTTCTTGCCCAATGACTAGAGAATAGTCACCGCGAGAAAAATGAGGAAGGCAATCAGTAGTACACACTATAACATCATATTTGATGTTGTGATCAGAGGGAACAATAGAATCAGTGTCAGTAATCAGACAGGATTGGTAATGAGCACCTTTAGCAATTTCACTATCGGTCAGAACTTGTTTGGTTTTGAGGAGCATCTTAGTATCAGAAGCTAGTGGACCACCAATGGTCTCCATAAGGCAAGCGGCATCAGCTATAGTATTAGAAACAATCAGAATTGGTTTGGTAATGTTGACCTGGATCTGATGGAGATATCCAGAGTCACAAGCAAAGCCTAAGAGATAGGGTAAGTAGCACAGCAGTTCAGGTATGCTTTGTTGTTGGATGCACACCTGAGGATTCTCAGAATATCGAATAGCTTTCACGACTTGCAGAAGAGACTTCTTTATATTAGCATTCACAAAGGAGTTGTCAGAGAAAATTCTGCTGGTGACAATCTTTCCCCACTTCTTTAAAGGTGTCTTTTCATCCTTAGTGAACTTTGACATCTTAGATTGGGCCATTGTGTGAGTCAAAGAATAGAAATTTTCCAGTTATTGGCAATACGAAATAATTCTGTGGAGAGAATAATAAATACATAATAAAGCAATTTGAGTATGCAACTGAATTTGTGAAGGGACAACTTAATTACATGTATAACAAAGGAAATAAAACCATATTGTAGCCACACAAGAATTATAGTTGTTATAAATTTTGAATAAGCAAAAAATTAAAATAGCTGTGACAATACACAGTGTTTGTAAAAGTCTGCATAATTATATTATGCTAACTTTTACTAACTCGCTAGAAAAAAAATTAACTTTTAGAAAGTGCTACCAAGTATTTGTCTAGTTTGATTTGAATTTCAAGTTCCTCTCAAAAATTAGTGAATAGCTACCTTCTTACTCTAAAACTTATACACAACTGTACAGATTCTTTACAACCATATTCATCTTCTTTATAAAGTCATAATACAACTGGCAGAAACTGGGTATTTTGGTAATGTCAAATAAAAGTCATTGGATGAAAAGTGGTCTCTCTTGTCATAAAGATTCTTCACAGACAGATTGGGTAAAACGTGGTTGTCCATAATATACAAGCTTCACAGACCTTGTCTTACCACAGGTAATATAAAATACACCTTGCTTCTGGGGCCATTTCTGGTACAGGGTATTCAATTGTTATACCTGCGGTAAGGAGCAAGGTTAGTGAAGTGGTGGTGAAATAAGTTCATTCCTCTTGCCAGTAAAAGCTCGGCGGTCACCACGGTGGTAATTAATCTGGCGGAGCTTACGTTTTACCAAATCAATAGGCAGGAGGATAATATGCACTAGACTACTATAGAAACGTGGTCTCGCATAGCCAGGCTCTTTACCAAACCGCTACGCCAAGCGAGACAATTTTAGCACAGCGGTCAATTCGTTTGGTGTTTTTGTATTATATGATCGTCAGTTTTCCCTAAAAATATTAAGCATGTACAATGATAAGGTCACTTTTTCATAGCTATAATAATGTACATTGATTGTTTAATTATTTTCATTACTTCTTTGTCTAACATAATCATAAACATTAATTGTATTTCAAGCTCACCTCAATAAATAAGTGAACAGTACGGAATTACCATAAGGAATGTGAGAAACAACAACTAAAAGAAAAGCGTCGTCGTACTGCGAATTTTCCAAGTACGCTCTCCGCTTTTATAGGTAGCGACTTCCGATACACGCATGCGGACGCTAACGAAGTTTTATTGACAGACGATTCTTACCTTCCAAATCTTTGTTCTGATTTGCGCAAACAAGTCTTCCACAAGGAATTCAAATAATAATGCGGTAAATAAGTTTTAATGTTACTCTTATTCGTTACTTACTTCCACCATGTATTTGAGGCCCTGACTGCCGTTAACTCTCAATTTAACATCCCACATCTTATGCTATAGATACATTTGCTCAGAAAAGCATCTGCATTGTGTGCCCTTTGAAACAATCAATATTGAGTTCTCAATGGTGCTTCAAAACTAGTCATGTGGTGACAACAAAACAAAGTTATTCAAGTTACAATAGGGACTTAGCACAATAAAGTAAATATCAAGTAAAAGTTGACAAGGAGTCACCATCACCTCACCCTGAACAATATCTCCCTCGGCACACAACTTTGGAGTTCACCTCTTTTGCAACAAGATGTGCATACATGCTCAAAAAAGTTCTAAACATGAAAACACAAGTTCTTTTTATTTTGATTGAAACTTTCTCACCTAAAGGGGTCTGGAAAAAAGCAAAGGAAAAATGTGAAAAAATCTTAGTTGTCGCCGGGGTCGAACCCAGGGCCACTGGCTTTAGCGACCAGTACTCTAACCACTGAGCTACAACAACCCTCGACTTCCAAGACTTTCACATTTTACCTTTATACTGTTGAGTATAGCCAGTACCGCTTGCTGCAGTCTCGTACTCGACAGAGACCACCAATTATGTGCCGTCAGAACACCTTTTCGGTGTCGACTGGAAACACCTCCCCCTCCGGAGAGGAGCCATAATTTGTGGATTGAAAAGGCTTTATCATCACAATTATCAAGTTCTGACCCTTCATAAAAACTAGATTGAAACTTTCTCACCTAAAGGGGGGGGGGGGGGGGGTCTGGAAAAAAGAAAAGGGAAAATGTGAAAAAGTCTTAAAGGGTCAGAACTTGATAATAATATTATTATTTATTATCATCAAGCTGGAAAAATATCAATATTTCACCCCACCACCTTTCAGCCAGTGGCAATAGAAACCTCCGAAGTAATAGGCCCAAGCTCCCTTTCCTTCCTGAAGTCACTGGGAGATCGCTTGGCCAGTGAGTCAGGCGACTCCAAGTCCACTAGTCACCTACTCCAGAGGCTATAGCAGTGTACAAAGAGGGAACTGTGTGGCCATCTTGGGGACTATAGGCAGCGCTGAATGACTTTATTGCAACCTATTACCCTACTCTGTACTTCATTCTCATCATAGCAGTACTTTTTATTGCTTTGCCTTTTTTATATTTTGTTTCTTAAAGTAGCTGTGCTACATGTATTTTCATCATAGTTGGTGTGAGTGAGTGTACAAATTCAAGATTAAGATATATAGGATTACCATTGGGTACAAACTTTCAATGCCTAGCCTCGAATCAGATCTGGAAAAAGATCTGAATGCCATATTTTTCTCAACTATCATATGCAAATTATGATAGTCCATAAGCATCCACTTCAGCATCCCACGAAAAGGCAAGAATGGTCTAATACATCTTGATATCACTCCATCATTCCGAGGCCAATAACTAACACTTCACTAGGGCTAGGGCTAGGGCCTAGCCTTAGCCCTAGGGTGGGTATAAAAACTACCAAAATAACTAAAGTAAACAGCAATGAAATCCCAGTTTTTGCTTAACAGTTCATTCCTATCTCATTGTAAGCTCTCTTCCTTAGTTCTTCAAGAATTATGTAAGTGAAATGATGACCTGGGCTGTATACAGGAAATGAATCCAGAAGGAGTAAAAAAAACTTTCTGCAATATGTCAAGGAAGAGTAAGGGAAGCATAATAGAGAGACCCCTGGGAACAATCAATGGATACCATGTTGCGTAATCAAAGAGTTGTTTACTATAGGACAACCGTGGAGTTACAAAAATTATTTGGAATGGGTGGTTGTGGCACGGGACTACTTAGCATCAAATAATCCTGTGAGAACAAGAACTTAATGTTTTTACCAGAAGACAAAAAAATTAGACTAAATTTCTTTCTTTCAATAGTTACAGTATTAATGCGCACCTGTGCTACCACCCCTTTTTCTTGTGGAACGTTGACGTTTGCGCACTTAATTGACTTGGATTCACATGACTAAATTGCTTCTGGTAAAAGGTATTAGCGCATTCCTCAATTACAGAGCTTGAGGTAGTGCCAACTCAACTTGGACATTCTATAGTATATTTAAGGAATACATGAATGCTATAAGTATTATTCATAATATTATTTTTTTGGCTTGTTTTTTATTTCATATTCTGAGCTTATGCATACACATGTTAGACTAGTCCTCCAACACCACACGAGCATTATATTCAGCAATCAGCTTAGAACCATGTATAACACATGTGCATTTGTTGATGGTTTAGTATATGCACGAGAGGGTTACAGTAGTCATACTGTCTGTTCATCTGTCACACTCTGATTTTGGAGATTACTAACAATGAACCGTTCATTTAGGTATGAACTTACTCAGAACGAAGATTAAGGACCCTTCATTTGTGCTACTTTTTTTTAATTTTGGGCTAATTATTGAAAAAACATGAAGCTTTCAGCTCCACGTAGGTACACATGTATTCATTTGTTTGGCTAATCCTAAACAGGAAGCAATTCCAGATTCCTCTGAGAGGGAGAGATTGCAAGCAGCTGGTTTAGGCGAAGAAAAAATTTGTTTTTTGGAAAATGCTGAAGCATGGGAAATTCTACAGAATCTAGAGGAAAAAATTCCTAAACTATGTGGATGTGGTGGTTATGAGTTTCTTAGATGCTCGGAGGGTGGTGCAAAAACACTACAGCCTATTGCAAGGCCAAAGAATGGCTATACCGTTAAATATCTAAGAGCTGTAGTGCATCATGCAAAAATTTATATTCGGCCACTTCAAAAAAGTTTGGATACTGATGAATATGAGCAGGTGATGGTCATTACTTTAGTTTGTTTTATTTTTGTATTTTGTTTTTTTTGTTTTGTTTTTTTACCATGAAAGTTACATGTATTTTATAGGAATCTAGCAGGCCCCCACCAATAGAAGAATGCCTTCAATGTGGAAATTTTGTGCCTATAGGTTCTTTGAAGGAACACATTGAGATTTGTAGAGAGATGCAAAGGTAATTGCTGCTTTACTGTTTGATTATACAAAATAACATCCCCAGTCAGCATATCACCGGATTTAAAAGTTAAGTTGGTAAGTGGAGTGATAAAAATAAACGTGTGCATGCTTGTCACTCTGGAGAGAATAGGGTGTTTGAGAGGAACTCATTTTGAGGGAAAATATCATTATTTCCAAGCTAAAGCATCTTAATACAGTTCATAATGTTAACACAAAGTTAAATTGTTGTGAAAAAAAAAGTTTAAATACAAAAACCTTTTGTTTGCCTTCTTGTCAAGATAACTAGGGACCAGGGGTGTCAGAATGGGTGTGGCCGAGCGGCAATGGTTGCACCAATATTTTAACAAAAAGGGGCATTTCTATTCTTTACCTGAACTTGTCCTCGTTATCAAACTTGGGCGGTCGAAATCGAGCTGTCAAAATGACTCGATCTTTTGTAAAAATAAACATAGTTTAGAAACCCTTCCAGCAATGTTGGTCTGCAAAATGGTAATTTTTGCTACTAGGAGTCTTCCCATTCAGTTATTTGCCACACATATTAGAGGAAAATAAAGCTATGACTGCCGCAATGGCAGGCATTTGTGTGCTGTTTACTTTATATGCTAAGTATACGATATAATAGTCTACATAATGGCTATAACTAATTTAACATTATGTATTTGAATGAACCTACTGATTGTTATAAAAAATCATTTGCTTTGTAATATAATAAAATATGTCATGTACTGAATTGTTTGGTGTGATTACAGTGGCATTTGAATTTATTAGATACACTAGCATAGACTTAAACTCTTTGGTTCATTTGATAGAAAAATCAGCTTTTCTATTAATAAAACTCATTACTTGAACAAATGAGTGGGTGTGGTTATAATGGCCGCACCAATAAGATCTGGCTTCCTACTCCCTGGAACTGCTTAAAGTCAGCATAGGCGAGCTAGTCCAGAGCTGTATTGTCAAATGGTACTATCACTTAGTAATGCTTAAGAAACAAAGAAACACAATGACTGTTGCTCAACCAGGTTGCTCACCATGCTGTACACACTCTTCCTAATAATAACACCCTGTTTGGCAATCATTTTGGTATGAAAATAATTCTAACTACAGTAAATCCTACCACTCTCTTAAAAAAAAGCAAAAAACAGAAGACAATCCCACAGTTGATTATCAAAACTAACATTTTGTCTAGACCATAACATGTACTGAATTCTTCTCCTTACTATTTAACATCACTGGTGGTACAAATTGAAGCCACAGTAACAATGACGGTGCCTTCTACAGGCTATTTATTAGTTACATACACTGCTAGTGCTAGAACTGTTTTACAGACGACCGGGTTGTAAAGCCGGCACAGAACTAATGTTGAGTTGAGGAACGACAAGGAGTGTAGCTATTCCCCAAACTAAGTTAATTATGATAGCTCACTTTAACATTCATACAATCAATCCTTCAGCAAAGGAACAATACAAAATAAGAGCATGACCATCATGTCAGCAGAGCACACATGACAAAATGAAAGTGGGAGGGGGGCATAGAAATGCATTATGTAATGTTCACGTTCAAATGTTAGCTGCCATCAGAGTGTGCTTCATCACTCCCTGGACATCACCACACTCTCAGTGAAAGTCAATAGAAAAGAGCTGTCATCTGTGGAAGAGAGAGAAGATATAACAAATGCAGGGAATTTAAAATCACAGTTATGTCAGATTGGAAGGATTTAGCAAATAAAATTGGAAACTCTAGTTATTAAAACCTCAATTTGACTCTAGCTTGTTTTTTCATATTTTGTATATGGATGATGTTATATATAATATTATATATCTTAATTATTGTGCAGTTATCAGAAGACTGAAGTATGTCCAAGTGCCTCTACTTTTCCAAGTAACCCAATAGTAATTGAAGACAATGGAGAGGTTTGTGAATTAAATTATTATAATAATAGGAAATTTTTCTCTTTTTAACAGCCAATATTTTTAATTATAACTTAACCTGACGTTTCTACTTCTTGCCGAAGTCCTCTTCAGGGGTCAACTGAGGTCGAACTCTCCATGGTGATATAATAACACAAAGTAAACAGCAAGATTTCTGGAGGGCATGCTTACTGTTTATTATGTCCTGGAGAGTGATTTGCATGCAGCATGGACAGCCAGCATCCTGGAAGCTCTAAACCTATGTCTCTATTGAACTTGTTGTTGTCAGGAGTCATCTGTATGTGTAGAGCTTCCTTGATCGTCAACTCACGATTCTTACTGGCTCTCCCCATTAAATGGGAAGAGGTAAGAGTTGTAGACAGAGCCAGTAAGAATCGTGAGTTGAAGATCAAGGAAGCTCTACACATACAGATGACACCTGACAACAACAAGTTTAATAGAGGCATAGGTTTAGAGCTTCCAGGATGCTGGCTGTCCATGCTGCGTGTAAATCACCCTCCAGGACATAATAAACAGTAACTGTAACTAGTGTAATTGCTTAACCTTAAAATGGAAAAATCAACCCCATCGTTCTTTTGGCCATAACTCAATATCTCAATAAGGTCCCTTTTCCCAAATTCGGTCATATACTATAATTAATCAGCCTTGATTTTTTTATGAAGATTTCTGCATCATGCGAGTGGTCTGTATTGTCCTATATTGTATGCTTGTAGTGTGTGTAGCAAGTAAAATCAAAATATTACTGGCTGAGAAAATATCAAGGCAGTAATAAATCACTTCTTACTGCACTGTATAGTATTGGAAGAATGTTTATTTTCATGCCACTTTTCACTTGACAGGACTGACTGACTGTGGAGATGTTTTGCATGCATGCTTATACAATACTATCCTGGTCTAGTCTGTTATCACATGCCACTAGATGGGTAATGATATAATCATGTGGGCAAAGCTGTGTGAAACACAGTGCAAATGATTATATAATTGATTTTTTTTCAGAGTGATAAAGATGACACTGAGCAGTCCATGGTAGAATATGCTATTCAACTTAGTTCTTCATCATCCCAGCTGGAGGTAATCGATAACTATGTCAGAGTAAAATGTTAGCCCTATATTGTGTGCGAATTTATTTCTCAGCTGGTTACAATATTATTTTATGTAATACACATGCACTACTGGATGTGTGTGATGCAGAAATTTTGAAGCAAAAAATATTTTTGCTACGATACTGCATCAAACTGCAAATGTGTGTGTATCTTTCACCATAACTAACAGTCCCATACACTGAAGGTGCATCTGCTTTTACCTCTGATGTTTGTATTCGGTGTTTAGTGAGATGGATTTTAGCGAGATTGAGTTCCCGTCTGGCCTGGGTTTGAAGGTGCTGGATAGAATAAAATGTTTATAATTAATGGTGCACTCAAATATAGTCAGGGCATGCAGATATGCCTCTAAAAACAAGTGCTGATATTAGGTTAAATTGTTCCCCCCCTATATGTCTGTGAGCCAGTACACTTCTAAATGAAAGCCCTCTCCCCTTTTGGAGATTTCTGACAAGAACGTTAATGCAGTTTAATTGTGGTCTCACACACCCACAACTGATCTCCCATATAAACTTTACCAACAATTACATTTTACATTTTTAACAACTTACATTCTTAACAACTTACATTCATACACATGCACACACTTTCATTCATCCATTGGGAATAGCCTAACCTATCTTTGTAATTTATCTTTAATTATATTTGGTGATGCATTCTTGCCTCAGCCAGCTGAGGGAGCAGAGCCTACTTTCTATTGTTGTGCATGTGTCTTAGAACAGCCATTCTGTAATTTTACATCTTTTGCTACTTTTAAATAGTTCTGAGCACATTCTCTAGTGGCAGACTACCATGCAGGACTACCTACATTGCTGCTGTGTTTCTGGTACCTATCATATATAATAGCTTAAGTGGATTGGGAGCTATAACAGGTTACCAGGTTTTATTGGTACTGAATCAGCCTAATGAGTGTTGTTATATACAAAATGTATTGAATTGGAGACTATCGTACAGCATGCAATATTCCCAATATTCTGCAGTAAAGGGGGAGTCTAAAGTTATTGCATTGGGTTATTGCAGTCCTCCTATAAGCTTTATTCTTATGCTGATTGCGTTCCCTTAGTATTTAAACTTTAAACAAGCAGAGGGGCAGAGAATTTGCACACAAAGCTTTACAATAAACCACTTGGAAAACTCTCTCACTCCCCCACCCACCCCCTCCCTCCTCCCTCCTCTTCCAGTAGCCAAGTGATACTACTGTAACTACTGTAATGCTGGAAATAGTGACATGCATGAATGATGTAATTATGAACTTCATAACAATTAATAGTCTCCAGTTAGAAATTAAGCGATTATTCCCTGCTGGATTTCTAGTACATATGATGCATAGCTAACTTTATCCTGTGTGGCCGTTAGAGACTCCCACCAACCTGTGCCTCTTCTTCCAGAGAGTAGTGAGTCTGCTATTGCAATATTGCAGCTGTTAACAAGACAGTATTACGACTACGAAATATTTTGTGCATTATCTGTTGACTAAAATGTTTTGAAATCATTGAAATTGTCCCCTCTATTACCACCTTTCAGAGATCCCCTAACAATAGCATGTAAGCTAGCTTAGTATCTGGTATATGTATGGAAGTATTTAAAATAAATGGCATCAAAAAGTTTCAGTGAAAAAACATACTGTAATAATTATTTTTTTCAATATATTTATAGTACTTCCTGCTGACGAAGTAGCCATTAGTTATAGTTAAACAAATTAATAAAGTATGCCAAACATTTTATCTATTGACTGTAGCTTTAACCAAAGACTTTGAATTGCTGGTGAAAAAAAGGAATTGTTTCTTTTCACACTATGCATAATGGCTGGGTTTTGGTTGGCTGGCAGTAAGTGGCCTGTTGACTACTTCGGCTACTTCCTGCCTTTTGATTATTGTTGCATTGTTGCTTTTGATTAATTGCTTGAAAGTCACAGCCTAAAATGTGCTAAATAATAGTTAATTATTTCATTGCTGGTGTAATCTATTCTTTTGTGTTCATCATAAATACAGTGGTTGCACTAAAAATGACAGCTTATCAGCTATGAATTATTGTTTCATATACTCCACTCTCACTTACTAAATAATGTATTTCCAAGGGACTGAAAAAACTTTTTACTGCAACTCCTTCAGGCAGGAAGAAAAAATGAACGGCCACAGCTGTTTAGGCTGTTCTGACTCCTACTGGCTCTGTTCTATACATAAAAAAAACTAGCTGGACATATTTAACAATTAAACTTGTCCAGTCAATTCAGTCTAAATGATGTTGCAAAAATATATTATAGCAAAAACCTATAATATCTACTTTCTTTAACTTCTTGTTAGTCTTGTGTACAGCTCTGCGGGTTCGCACGCTCCATTATTATAATGAGTCACTGTTGTGTGTCTAGAAACTGCCAAAAAATGTTTAGTACAGTTGCTGAAGTTGTGATGCATTTACAAAAGGAAATGTTTGATGAAGAGTGCTTTAGCCTAGCCATTCAAAGAAGCAATGTAGTGAATTCAGCACTTCACGGGATAGAAAGGAAAGCATTTTCAACAAAGAAACTACTAATGGTATGATATGAATATGAATTGTTGTTATAATTATTATGCCATCAAATATGCATGCTCGTACATAGAAAACATGGGGCAGGCACTTAATTACTTGGGGTTATAAGCACTTTAAGCACTTTCTTTTAGGTACTTAAATGTGCTGCTTGAAATACACATTAGTGCTTGTGCTTTGAGTATTTTAATGCTTTTAAACCGCGTTAAGCACAATTTGTTTGTAAGCTCCACTGTAAGCTTGACTTGATACACATTTTACTTGATTGCATGCATTTGAAGTAAGTAACCCCCTGAATAATGCTTTATTCACTGCAACAATAAGTACATTGATTTTCACTGAATTATACATTCTAATCGCTTTCATTACAAAAATAAAATATAGATCTGTGAGTGTTTGTAAAATTTTGTGCTTCAAGCTCTTTTAAGCTCTTGAAGTTGTGCTTCAAGCATTATGTCAGTTATAGCATGCTTGTACTTAAGAACTTTTACAAACACTTGCAGATGTGCTTGAAACACATGACCCAAGTGCTTGTCCCATGTTTGATACATAGGTATCATTTTTTGGAGAAGCTCAAGATGGTGGAGGACCAAGAAGGGAATTTTTTCGTTTACTGGCTAGTAACGTTAAATCAAGGATGTGTGTCGGACAAAATGATTCATACACTTTCAGGCATGATGTTTTAGGATTACAGGTATATGAATTTTTTGGTTAATTTTAATAATTTTTTAATCTCTTTCTTTTTTATACTCATAGGCCAAGAAGTTTGAAAGATTAGGACAATTTGTGTCCATGTCATTGGCACAGGGAGAAAATGGATTCCCTTTTTTTGCAGAGAGTGTGTATCAATATACATTAGTGGAAAGTTGAAGTTAATTTTGATGATGTCCCACACCACGAAGCACATCACTTTTTGTCACAGGTAGCTAGCTTGATTGTTTACAGAAAGGAGTAATCTTACTTATTATTTTTTTAACTTTCTTTCAGCTGTCTGATATTGAAGATGACAGGCTAGTGACAGAATTTTTGCTGGATTCTAGTGATGTAATAATGAATTCAGGATACACGAAGCCTATAGTTACTGCAAAAGTATCAGATATACCTGAAATAAAGCGAGTGGTTACACTGCATTATAGCATACTGGAAGTAATAGCAGAACTAGATCAGTTTAAAAAAGGCCTGCAATCTCTTGGTGTATATTAGACATCAAATCCCAATATCCTAAAGTGATGGCTCCTTTCTTTACCAACAAAGGTCACCAGAAATTATCAGCAGGTAAAAGTGGTTCATATGTCAATAATTCTTTGCTCAGGTTTATAAGTGATGTATTTAAAGTATTTAGAAAGGGAGAGAAATGTTTCTTGCTGAACTGAAAGTTGATGGTTCTATATTTACAGATTATAGCATGTAGCAACTGGTTAAAAGTTTAAAGGAAAAGAGTATGCGGTTCGAATGTCATTAATTGTGTGTAGCTCAGTGGGTAGAGCACTGGTTGTAAAAGCAGAGCCTGGGTTCTATTTCCAATAAAGACTAGAAACAAAATAATTCTTCACATTATTACAGCCATTTTTAGCACAAGTTTGTTTTCCGTTCCATTTTTTTAGGCACTTTTGCTTGACAAGTGATGAGCAAGAGAATTAATGTATATTACTCATTACTCAAATAGATGCTACTCTTGAATACCAGCTGCTATTGATGCTTTCCTATTACTGAAATTTAGTAAAGAAAGCAAAAGGAGTGAGTGGTGCAATTATTAAAATTTTAGCTCCTACTTGTATGTGGCTATTCTCAACACAATTAAAAGTGTGACAGGCTTTGGGAAAGAGTACGACTTATGCGCTAAAATAGGAATTTATTTTTACCTTGTTATAATCTTTATATTTTTCTTCACATCTGGGTCACGTTTGAACACTGTATTCAGATTCAAATGGTCCAACCAGCCTCCACGACATAAAATGGGTAGTAGAATCTGAACAGAAAGTGATTGCTTGAGAAATTTACTTGAATTGATGGTAGAAATAACTTGTGGTTTTCAAAGTGCAAGCCAGACAGCAAATATAGTTGACTGTTACATAAAAGAACTATAGATAAGTAAATTTCAGTACTATGGCTAGATAATACAAATAAATTTTTTTGTGAAGTTGTGCATTTTCTTAGAGCGGTGCAATGACGACCACTGCCATTGTAAGCTGAAATAGTATTGTTGTGGCATCCAATAGTGAGTAGGTATACATGGTACTGAAAAATTACTCATCCTGTGATTGCAAGATACTACATATAATAGTTATTGAATCTAGTGATCATTTGGCAACCATTTATTGAGTCAGAGTTTGAGTAAACATTTCAAGCTTGCCAGTTAGTTAGTGCAATAAGCTAAAGTTTGTGCTTGTTTGAAAAGTTGCCCCAGCATTTCAGTATAATTTACTTACAATGGGCTATCTATTTTTCTAAAGCCTGATGATAGGTAAGGTTACCCTGGGAAGTCTCTGGATCTTTGTTGTTAATTTAAAGAGATAGAGAGAGGTTGTATTGTCCACTATAGCTTCCCACTGTGGCATTGTGGAAACTGTAAAGCATTAGTATGTTATACCTTGATCTGTTTTCTTTCTCATATAGGTTCCCAACAACCTGAGTTGACTCTCGAAGATATATTAATTTTTTTTAGTGGAAGTGATGAAGTTCCGCCAATGGAATTTTTGCCTTCACCCACCATAACCTTTAATGGAACTGGGAAGTCTCTGGATCTTTGTTGTCAATTTAAAGAGATAGAGAGAGGTTGTATTGTCCACTATAGCTTCCCACGGTGGCATTGTGGAAACTGTAAAACATTAGTATTTATCCTATGGCTTCAACTTGTGCACTTACTCTGATTTTGCCCACAAAATATGATAATTACTCAGAATTTAAGGAGAAAATGGCATTTGCAATAAAAAACAATGGAGCTTTGGATTACTGTAACTTTTTAAGTATTTGCAGCTATTAATTTTTTTTGTGTTCAACTTGTCATACCATTCATTTTACATTTTAATTCCACTTCGATTCTTTTGAATAGAACTATTATTGATTATTGACTAATACAGCAATACTAACACAGAAACTGAGAAATTAGATCAAAAGTATCTCTCACTGAGATCATTTTTCCAGTTAAATCCTGATATATAAATGTAAATAATTGTGTAGGACACTCTCTCTGTAAAGTAAGGTCAAAACAGTGTACTATTAGAGTTGATCATTATATAGTGTTTGCAACATCAGTAAAGAAAATTATTAATTGAAAAGGGCTATTTTAGAGAAAAGTTTCACTAAATAATGACAAACGAAAGTTATGCCTATTTGAAGTAAGTGTGTACACCATACAGTAAACTTTCCATTAATAGACGGCTCCATAAGTCAACACTCCGCATCAGACAGTTTTCATCAAATTTACTGTTTTCTAAAATATTTAGTTTCAGTTTTTTCATGTTCTCTACAACTTATTTTTATTTTTTCTTACCATAAGTTAGCTAATACACCAAAATTAAGGGGTTTTGGTTTTCTTTTAGTTAACTAAAACAGCACTCTGGCTAGTTATGGTCTGTATTGTAGAAATAAATTTGTAATGTAAGATAACAATTTGAGATCCAGAAACCAATTACATTCCTCTAGGACGATATAAACATTCAAAAGCTTGATTGTAAAGATCTATTCCATAGTTTTCACTCGGGGACAATGGTAACACTGTAGATATCAAGCGTGTCCACATATCTGGAGTGAGAGATGGTCTCCACTTCAGGAACAGTCACAGCTTCTTCATTTTCATATACATTGGGACCATTCCAGTCAATACCATACCAAGCTGATTCTTCCTAATGTAACAAAAAAAAAAGATGACAATGTGATTACCACAGAGTTAAACTAAACTTTAATTTTTGGTAGCTACATGTATGCTCATGAAATATTTCACCAAACAAAGGCATTAATAATGCAATTTAGTTAGCTACCTCGTTCAGCTGATCACTTTCTAGTAAAGTATTACACAATCCACTAATCCACAACTGAAGTGGTGACAAATTTTGCTCTGTTGAAAGTGGATGGTTATTCCAAGCTTCTAGGAATTGCTGCAATGAGTAGTTAACTCGTGGAATAAAAATATAGTGCAAAGTAAACAAGCAAATCTGATTGTTAATATCAAGCAATCATATATCTTCCATGTGATAGAATAGATGGTAATATAGACTGGCACAACTGCAAAAAACATCTCGCAGAGGCATTCTATTCTTTGGTTGTGAACTGAACGTCCAGTTATAAAACTTCCACGAGAAGGTCCCCTCAATGGATGACTTCATAAAACTAGCCACTCCAGCATTTTCACCACCCCTGTCACCTCGAACTCTGCTAGGGAGACCTAACTGTTCAACAGCGTTCATAAATAGTTCAAGAACTGTTTCTGACCGATTGTTATCGCACGCTTTGAGATAGATAATACGTCGAGAGTATCCATCTATACATCCATGGATTACAATCCTCCATTTGTATCAATAAATATCAATCTAATTTTAACAGCTAATAATGATCATAATAATAGTACCTGATCAATTTAAGATTCCCATCAATATGGTAAAGTGCTCTTGGAGATGGAACTGAGTATTGCCGTCTTCGTATTGTTTGCAATTGCCTTATGGTGCAACCATCGGGATCAATTCTACGCTGAGTCCCTTATTCTAAACTGTTGAATTCGTAATCCACGTGATGACCATGCATTTGCCTATTACCACAATTAGGAAATTCTCTCTGAATCTCACTCACAATAAAATCCAATTCTTGATCATTTATTCTTGAATATTGTGATCTAATTGACAAAGAAAATGTAGACATTCGTCTAAATATAGTGCGAACAGAAACATGTAGCATGTTGGCAATCTGTGGAACACTGAAGTGGTTTTCAACCAAAATTCTGAGCTGTTCATAACTAATGAGGTATCTTGGTCGACCCATGCTCATATGTTTCTCCCAAATGTATATGCGCACCAACCGCCCCCCCCCCCCACCACCTCCTAATTGCATGGTGCACCCCCTCCAATTGCAAGGTGCACCCCCTCCAATTGCACGGTACACCTCCTCCAATTGCAGGGTGCACCCCCACCAATTGCACGGTGTACCCCCTCCAATTGCAGGGTGCACCCCCACCAGTTGCAGGGTGCACCCCCTACAATTGCAGGGTGCACCCCCTCCAGTTGCAGGGTTCACCCCCTTCCAGTTGCACAGTGCACCTCCTCCAATTGCACGGTGCACCCCCTCCAGTTGCAGGGTGCACCCCCTACAATTGCAGGATGCACCCTCTACAATTGCATAGTGCACCCTCCTCCAGTTGCAGGGTGCACCCCCTCCAATTGCAGGGTGCACCCTCCTCCAGTTGCAGGGTACACCCCTTCCAAATGCAGCCACACCCCCTCCAAATGCAACACGCATCCCCTCCAAATGCAACGCGCACCCCCTCCAAATGCAACGCGCACCCCCTCCAAATGCGACGCGCACCCCCTCCAAAAGCGATGAGCACCCCTTCCCTTCAAATGCGACGCGCACCCCCCCCAAATGCAACACGCATCCCCTCCAAATGCAACGCGCACCCCCTCCAAATGCAACGCGCACCCCCTCCAAATGCGACGCGCACCCCCTCCAAAAGCGATGAGCACCCCTTCCCTTCAAATGCGACGCGCACCCCCCCCCAAATGCAACGCGCATCCCCTCCAAATGCAACGCGCACCCCCTCCAAAAGCCAGGGACTCCCTAAGATTATTAGACGTCCACTTTTGGCAGTAATCACCTCCCCATAGGTTTTAGCCGTACCAAATTTCTAACAAGCTCCCAAAAGTTCGAAGTTCGCCTTATGCCACAATAATTGACCACACCCACTTCCAGGTGGCTGGTTTGTGGGGTAGTTCCGGCAAGTATTCCAACAGAGCCTCATCAGCCAAAAGAATTGGATTTTCCTAAGCGAAGTTTTGGGGAAAAGAATGCTGTTTCTCGAAGTTTTCAGCCCGAGTGGTTCAAGAAGTGGCAATTCCTCCATTATGACAAGGCAAATGACACCGTGTTTTGCCATGTATGCCTGATTGCTGTAAAGACAAAAAGAATGAGGACAGGCTACATTGATCCAGCCTTCGTAAGTAGCTTTAGCTAATATGTAGTATTGTTTATAAATGCAATAGTTGGCCAAAACTAGCAGGTGTATATATTTATAATAACTTATTTGGTAGCTACTAACTGTAACTATTTGCTAGTAGATACTTAAATAAAATTATGGCTCATAACTAACTAGCTAGTATAGAGCTCTCTTAGCCTTACAGTGTATTTTTGATAGCTATGTTAGATGTACTTACTGTATAGGTAACTCGTGGGTTTTGTAACTGGAAGGATGGGACAAGAAGCTTTAAAAATCATGAGAGCAGTGCTGCTCACCAAGACGCTGTGAATATGGTGATTACTATTCCTTCCACCCATCAAGATATAGGAAGGAAGTTATCTAAGCAATTTGCCACTCAGAAAAATAATAATACTCATGCTCTTTATCAGATATTTTTTCCTCCATTAAGTTTTTATGTTGGCAAGGTCTCCCTCTAAGAGGTGATAGTACTGAAATTGATGGAAATCTTCACCAATTGTTAAAAATGAAGGCTGCAGAAGATCCCATTCTTTCAGATTGGTTAAAAAGAAAAGAGAATGTTTATACAAGCCCTGAAATTCAAAACGAAAAGATTAAACTCATGGGAATTAAAATTTTACAGAACATGGCATTGGAATTTCGTACTTCTCCTTTCCTGACTATTATGGCTGATGAGACTACCGATGCATCTAATCAAGAGCAAGTCACTCTTTTTGTCCGCTGGTTTAGTGATTACAGGTACATGAAGATTTTTTGGTTTATATTCTGTTCCTTCAATTGATGCAGAAATGCTTGTTTCCGTGATTAAAGATGCTTTTTTAAGATTGAATTTGAGTTTTGACAGAGTATGTGATCAGTTCTTTGATGGTGCCAGTTCAATGAGTGGCAAGAAGAATGGTGTTGCCAAGAGAATTAGTGAGCTTGAACCAAGGGCCATCTTTACACACCATGCTCTAAACTTAGCTGCAAGTGATACCATCAAGCAATCAAAAATAATGAAAGATGCTTTGGACACAACCCATGAGGTTACAAAGCTTATTAACTACTCTCCACGCAGAGAAGCAATCTTTAAGGATATCAAGGAGGCTATACCAGGTGAAAGCAATCCTGGCATCAGAGTATTATGCCCAACAAGATGGACTGTTAAGGCCACTGCATTTGTAAGTATCATGAGCAATTTTGAAACTCTGCAATTGACATGGAAGAAAGCAGTCAGTATAGTACGTGATACAGAAACAAAGGCCAGAATCCATGGAGTTTCTGTAATGATGTCCACATTCAACTACCTGTTTGGAAACATGCTTGGAGAAATGCTGCTTAAACATGCTGATAATCTGAGCAGCACACTCCAACTTAAGGTTTTTTCAGCTGCTGAGGGTCAGACTGTTGCAAAAATGACAGTGGAGACCATAAAACTTCTGAGAAATGATGAATCATTTGATTTGTTCTGGTTGAAAGTTAACCAGAGAGCCAACAATCTTGGTATAGAGGGACCACAACTACCACGTCTTCATAAAAGGCCTCGAAGATTTGATGAGGGCTCATCAGAGGGCGATCACCATGAAAATTCCAAGTCTTTATTTAGGCAGCACTATTACGAAGCTATTGATTTGATCATTAACTGTATTGATGATAGGTTTAATCAAGATGGACACAGAATGTACCATTCTTTGGAAACTCTCCTGCTGAAAGCTTGCATATCAGAGGACTTTGAAAGTGACTTGAATTCTGTCTGTCAATTTTACAAAGATGATTTTGATCAGAATCTTCTACATACACAGCTTCAGACATTTGCTATGCATTTTCAGCAAGTGCAAGAAATACCACCTGATCCTACTGCAAAAATCAATATATTTGATGTAAAGAAGTACATCCTTTCTCTTTCTCCAGCTCATAGCTATCCCTTGTTTCAAATGTCAAACGTCTCATGTAGCTCATACTGGTTATGCCTGCCACTAATGCATCTTCAGAGAGATCCTTTAGTGCCTTGAGGAGATTAAAAACGTATCTTCGGACGACTATGAAGCAAGATCATTTGAACTATCTTATGCTGCTTCATGTGCATAAAGATAAAACCGATGACCAAGATTTAAAAGTTATTGTCAATGAGTTCATTAATTCAGAGCATAGGTTTAATATTTTTGCTAAATTAGAATAAGCCTCTCATACTTTGTTAAACATTCTTATTGGACTTGTGATCATCATTGTATATTTATAAATTAAACCACATTTAAGTAAGACCACACCCACTTCCTGGCCACCATGCAAAAATTGCTTGCTACAGGCCTGCAGCAGAGACAAAACCTTCTGAATCTAGCATTCCCTTCCATGCCTACAGATAAATATTTTTCTCTTTTTTATTTCTAAAATGTACCTTAATTGATTCTTTAGTGTATGGACTAGGAGTAGCTACCATAAACATCATAACATCACTGAAAGTCCGTAATGGCAATTCTTCAGGATTTTTCTCCCATGCAGGGCTGGATCTAGGGGGGGGGGGGTTCAGGGGGTTCGATCCCCCCCTTTCTAAATGTAATATTTAATTATCGGCCTGTACAGCCAAACTTGCCCGGCAATATAGATCACATTTCCTTCTAATGATAAATCACATATTCACTGAAGTGCTCTTACAATTTATTGCTCACTCTGTAATTCATTTCATGTTAGTAACTTACCAAAAAATTTGTTGCTACCGGAAACTCTGTCAGTTTTGCCCTCTAATTCTACACGAGGTCTCTGCTTCTCCCTGCAGGCAGTGACAGGTCTCTAGCTCAGCTTGATATTCTGCTACTTGTAGCTATAAGCTGTAGTCCACTTAACTGGAGAACGTCATCACTAGTCTTTTGTCTCTCACTGGCAATGATGTCTGGTCGGAGAGGGAAAAAAAAGGAGTGCAGAAGGGTGTATGAATCTTGCAGAAATGTAAAAAAATAAAAAATAAATTTTCGATGGCTTGAACAATTTCCATGGCTGTCATATAGTAACAAACTTGAAGGTGGTCTCTGCCGTTACTGCGTTCTTTTTCCACAACAACCAGATCGTGGTGGTAGCCAAGGAGCAAATCAAGGTGTTTTAGTTTGTTCTTCTTATCAAAGGCCATATACAAAGGCACTAGGAAAGAATGGCATTCTTACTTCTCATGACAAAAGTTCAATGCATTGTCGTGCAGCAGAAAAGGCTGACCTTTTTGCTCAAAATTTCAGAAATCCTGATGATAGAATTGATAATCAGCTTCTGAAACAGCAAAATAAACAAGAACAAACAAACAAGGATATTTTGAGTCTCATTGTGATTGCTGTCGAGTTCTTAGCTAAGCAAGGTTTACCATTCAGTGGTAATAATGATGATAAAGTGGATTTTTCCGATGAAAGCATAGATAGAGGCAATTTTGTAGCTCTTCTTCAATTGATGGGGAAATTTAGTAGTACACTTCACAATCACCTGCTATTTGCTAAGCGTAATGCCCTTTACACAAGCAAAACTATACAAAATGACATCATTAATGTCTATGCTTGTAAAATAAGGGAGAGTCTAACAAAAAATGTAAGGGAAAATAATTTACCTTTAACTGTTATTGCAGATGAGGTGACTGATCCTCATGCTAACCAAGAAATAGTTGCGGTATGTTTGAGATTTTGTAGATTTAACTTCTCCAAAGGAACCACATATTAACTCATTAATTTTGTGAATTTGGAGAGAGCGAATGCTTCCGCCATTTGTGCTAAGATATTGGATTCTCTTTCTCTTCCCTCAGTCTCTTTAGATCCAGCAAAGATTCGTGGTCAGGCTTACGATGGAGCTGCTGTGATGTCATCAGATATAGCAGGTGTACAGGCTAAACTTAAAGAAATTTCTCCATTAGCCCTTTACACACATTGCTACTCCCATTGCCTTAATTTATCTGTTGCTGCTTCAAGCAAAGTTCAGGAAGTAAGAAATCTTATTGGCCTTATGAATGAAGCACACTTGTTTCTATATCATTGCCCAAAACGGCAGAGGATGTTTGAATTGACTCTGCATGAATACCTCCCTAACTCATCACTCACTCTAAACTTCCTGGTCTTTGCAAGACTAGGTGGGTAGAGCGACATACTTGCTTATGCAATTTTTCATGAGATGTATGAGGTTTTGGTTACTTTCTTGGATGCAATACTTTCCCCACAGGATTATCCAGAGTTAATATCTCAAGAAGGAAGTTGGAACTGGAACAGTGACACAAAAACAAAGGCACAAGGGCTTAAGAATTCCCTTACTTCCTTTCAAACCATAGCTACATTCATTATTACAAAGATTGCATCGAAACTACAAAAATGTGAGCAAGATGTGTATGAGGCATATACTATGGTAAATACTGTTATTGAGAACATTGATACCTCTAGAAAGAATATCGATATGGTTTTCAGTTCTTGGTATGAAGAAGTACTAACTTTGGCCAATAAAGTAGGTGTCGCTGAATTTGTGCCAAGAAAAACAAGCTTGCAAAGGAATAGAAGCAATACTCCTAGAGTCTCCTAGTCAGCACTACAAAAGGGCAATTGCAATCCCTTTGATTGATTCACTTCTGAGTCAAATGAAGGAGAGATTTTCTACTGACCATGGTCACTCTAAAAGATTATTATTCTTTATACCTTCCATTATAACCCTAAGTGACAATTTGAACATAGAAAGTATTAAGGAGGCCAAACAATCTTTACTCTTTTGGGAGAGTGATCTTCCATTCCCAAGTTCTTTACAAAATGAGCTTAGGCGGTGGGAGACCCTTTGGCAGAGTCAATTAGGGGCTGAAACTCCAAATACTTTTCTCTTGGCACTTGGATCATGTGACAGTGATTCGTTTCCAAACATACATCAGCTACTTTTAATATCATGTACACTACCAATTACAAGTGCTGAAGCTGATCGTTCCTTTTCTTTGTTAAGAAGAATAAAAACCTGCTTAAGATCTACCATGGCTGAAGAACGTATGTCTGACCTTGGAGTGATTGCCATGCATTATAGTGAAAGAATTTCAGTGGATGATGTCGATGTCTGCCTAACATTCACTCAAACTCATGCTCGAAGACTTTTTCAACCTTCACTTTTTGTTGATTCCATTATACTTTCTGTTGGCTATAATCATCATTGTATTACTTAATCAGTTCCTTTTTTTTTTAATCGTCATTGTTTTTCCTAAGGTGGGTGTGGTTTGGGTTTGGTTATGGGTGCAATTTTCTTAGAACCCCCCCTTGTCAAAATTCCTGAATCCAGCCCTGTCATGTGGAATTTTCAAGTCAGTAAGGATCACTAGTAAGGCCAACTTTATTTAAATTTTCTTCGTATCTCTGCCTAGACTGCTCACTCAGTTGCAACACGTACTCAGATCTCTTGAAGAAGCCATCTCGGAACAACCTCGAGGTGGTTTTGCCAACCAATATGGCGGACCGGAAGCTCCACCCATCGCCGTGCAACAGCTCTATATAAGGATCGCCAAACATCACTTTGTTTTTAAGGTTTCCTGCACGAATACTCGCAGAGAATTTCTTATAGTGGTATCCTAAAAAAATGGCTCATTTGTGCTTATCCTTACTGGTGTGCTTATTAGTAATCGTCTCAGCTAATGATAAATGCAAAAATTGGCTGATAAATTTAAAGGACAAAGAAAAAGCTCTTTTGGGGGATGCAAACGCCATGAGAAATTTAGAGGAAACATTTTATCCTGTCAACGAACACAGCAGCCTGATCGTCGAGATCAACTACCTGCTGTTTCCTTTATACGGTGACTATGATTACGAGGAAGTGCAAGCGAATGAACACTCGACCCGAAAAAATGAAGCTAATCGTTTACAAGGTCACAATATTTTAAAGAGACAAATAAGTTCATTAAATCGGGCTGTAAATAAAAATGCAAGCAATGATCCTTTTACCTTCAGGTGGATGAATTCACCAACCTACTTGTTCATCAATCAAGAACTACTGCGCAGCCTTTCTTTATATACATACTCCTATTCCTCGCAGGCACCACCAGCAGTGACTCTAAATTTTTCGGTGCCCTGTACTTGGAGTGAGCTCCAGGAATTCATTCCAACATCCAAGCATGGTTGCCCCAATGGATATCATGATCTGGTTTTAAAAGCATTCAATAATTATACCTCAATAGTAAGTTTTGTAGCTAGCTAGCTATAACTATTTTGCAAGGAGATAGAAAGATTTTACAAGCAATTCATAACTCATTTTGGGAGGGTTGGGGTTTATAATTTTTACAATTCTCCTCCACCCTGTAAGATGTGGCTGGCATGTCTATAATTAGTTACAGCTTTAATATATGTGACAGTCTATGGGAAAAGGGGGCACTTCACTTAAAAATTGAAATTGAGATATAGGCTCCAAAAGTAAGTCATAGGAAAAATTCTTTCTTTCTCCTATTTTTGTTTTTTGCAGAATTAGTCTTAGTGACCCTTACTCTAAGTCTATGCCAAATTTCAAATGCCGAAACAACTTAAAAGACCCCAAGCGTGCCGTGGAAAGACAAGCTTCTTTTTATTCTCTCTCGTTCTCGAAGTACAATAAACGGGGAATGGGCGGAGTTTCAAACAAGCAGCTAAAAAAACGGCATAGCTTTGAGAATAGTGCATGTAATCTACAGCTTATCTCTGGCTGAAAGTTTACCACTACATGGAGTAGAGTAGCCAAGGATTCCGACAAGACAGGCTGTGAAGCGCTGTGAAAGCTAAAAAGAACTCTGTATGCGGAGTACGCCGTTAAGTATACGGAAACATTAATTATGCCGGAAGTGGAAATTCAATTTATGTTTTCTCGATTTCTAGTTTAATTGCTTTGCTGAATACAGCCCAGTTCAACTGCCAGTACTAGTTTCTCTGCAAGGGGAAGGTTTTACCCTCCAGTATTTTTGCACTAAGTTGAGATAAATTGTAGCTTTTTATTAGCATAAATAACTTGTTTGAGTGAAGTGCCCCCTTTTCCCATAGACTGTCACATATGATCATGATTCAGTAGTTATTATCAGCCTTAATTTTTACCTCTTAGCAAGAAGGATGCATGTCTTTCTTTACACAGTTGAATTCTATTATATAACATTCTTACACAGTTTATATAATTCTAAATGTAATATATTCTTTGCACAGCTTAATTCTTTAATACTTCATCAATCATCTGTTTTTGAAAGTGGTATGCCTGAAGGAAAAGAAAGAGGTTTTACACTGTACTATTATGATACTAGTAAACCTAGTGGCTACTGCATTCTAGACAAGGAAGGCAAGTACGAAAAACAACGAATATACCTTGGAATTACAATCGGTTGCCTACTTGCTTTTATTGCTATCTGTGTCCCACTAATATTTTACATGATTTTTAACAAATTCCATGAAGTCATGAAACAGCCCCAGAATAATGAAAAGAAGAACAATTGGCGTTATTTCACATGGGGGACCGTGGCTACATGCTGTTTTCTTTCACTTATAATAAGTATCTATGATATTTATGTCTTTGCTTCAAACATTCGTTATTATCCTAGGCATTCAAATGGTAAAGAGAGCCATTACATGTACAGGATTTACGTATTCTTCTGTGTTGTTGTTTCGCTCATGATTTTCTGCTTCATATTTGATGCAGTTCTTATCAGTGTGTCTTTGTGTCTAATTAAAAAAGCTAATAGTGGAGATACATTTATAAAGGACATTGAAATACCGGTATGGTTCCAGAAAGTTTTGAAAATACTTCCTTGTTGTTGCTTCTGTGGTGAGATAGATAGACCTGCTGGGCAAGAGCCCCAGGTTACCCAGGCCACTGTGGGAATTATACCTGTTGGGCAAGAGCAACAGGAGCCACAGGACACTGTGGGAATTATACCTACTGGGCAAGAGCAACAGGAGCCCCAGGACACTGTGGGAATTAGTCCTGCTGGGCAAGAGCAACAGGAGCCCCAGGACACTGTGGGAATTAGTACTGTTGGGCAAGAGCAACGGGAGCCGCAGGACACTGTGGGAATTAGTCCTGCTGGGCAAGAGCAACAGGCGCCCCAGGACACTGTGGGAATTAGTCCTGCTGGGCAAGAGCAACAGGAGCCCCAGGACACTGTGGGAATTAGTACTGTTGGGCAAGAGCAACAGGAGCCCCAGGACACTGTGGGAATTAGTCCTGCTGGGCAAGAGCAACAGGAGCCCCAGGACACTGTGGGAATTAGTCCTGCTGGGCAAGAGCAACAGGAGCCCCAGGACACTGTGGGAATTAGTCCTGTTGGGCAAGAGCAACAGGAGCCTCAGGACACTGTGGAAATTAGTCCTGCTGGGCATGGACCCCAGGAGCCTGAGCAGAATCGACCCTGTAACTGCAATAAGAAAATCTGTGCACAAAGTGTTGCTTTATGGTTCGGCAATTTTATGGTTACAGCTTTTTTACAGCTCATTGGATTCCATGTGTTCTTCATGGCGTTGGGAGTCCTGGCCACACCTGTTCATTCACTCTCGATGATTTGCTTTTTCGTTTCTTTCTTTGTCCTCTCGATAGTATTTTTTGCAATGTTATTGAAAATTACTAACACTGAGAACTATTGTATATTTTTCTTCTCCTTTATACTGGCTGTACTTGGTCTCTTATCCTTTATCTCATTGGTATTATACTACTATTCTTACTTCCTTGCTGTGGAAGACTACAATTATGACAGTGGAATATTGACTCTCTTGGGCCGCATCCTTCCTGTTGCTGTTAGTGGATTTTTGATATTCTGTGGCAAAAGATTAGTCCAGTATGTGAAGGAAGGAGGATTCGCAGGGGGACAGCCACAAGATGTGCAAGAACGGCCCCAGGCGGTACAAGCCTAAACTGAAATCATTTAGCTACTTGTGCTTACTTAGATGTGTTTGTAGATATTGTCTATATTTAGCCTACCTAATTTTTTTTGTGAGTTTGCAATTTTAATGCCTTTAAATTCAATGTTGGTTTGATTTCAGTTTTTTTTAAAAACAAAAAAAAAAAAAAAATTGGTGTTGTAGCCAAATAGCAGATATATTATATATTATATATATTAAACAACTTGACTCTTAACAACAGCCAGCGTAAATGGAACACAGTGATCTACTACAATAAAAAATATACTCTGAAAGCAGCCAAACTCTCTACAAGGGTCAAAGACTTGACCCCAAGCATGGCCTTTGTAGAGGGGTTCCACTGTATACATGCATTATTATATACATATATATAGCTATATTATATATATATATAATACTTATAGCACGAGTCAGAGTACAATATGGGAAAATATTTTACGAGCACGCAAAATATTTTCACGAGCCAAAGGCGAGTGAAAATGTGGCGTGAGAGTAAAATATCATTCCCATATTTTACGACGAGTGTGATAAGTGATTTATTGCTTCTTTGAAATTTTTCTCAACCGGTTACAATACAATTTTCATTGATTTTACTCGCTACGCGCGCGCTACAAGTAGCGTACAATATAAACCGTACTATGGGAGAATACAGAACGCTCGCGTGATGCGGAAATATTCAAGTAAAAATATCAAAGCTGCAATAAATATATATACAGTGCTTCCAACTTAAAGAGTGGATTTTTTGAAACTACTGTATAGACCCTCACTACAGTCATTTAACATACACATACCTTTTCTTCATCATCCCAATAATGTTTACAATAGTAAAACTGCCTGTTTAGAGAATGGAAAACGGAGAACAGAACTTTTCTCATTCACTCTAATGCATTTTACGCCATTTTTTTTGACGTCAAGATTTTGCGGTAGTTCGTCATTAAGCGTAACTAGTTAACGAGCTAAGGTCGAACGGTTATTTCCCTGAGCGGTAAGACGGGACTTTCCCTAACTGCAATCGGCTGTACGGATTCTCATCATTCTACTAGTAGCAGTAAACGAAGTCGAAATCAGTCATAGAATTGTTGGCTGGTATATTACTAACTTGGAGCCAAGCCTATCCAAGAGGTCATCTTTTTCAAGAGCTGAAGAAAAGCTGAAGGAGTTTAATACTCCCAAGGCTCCAAGCATTCGGTATTCTGACAACATCAGGGCGTTGCAGTTGGAGTCCTACGGGTTGTGCAGCTCCAGATGGAAGCTAAAACGCTGGCCGCGATTGGCAGTAACGCCGTAAAACTTGATACCGGCTAGGGCCTGAGATACAACCGTAGCTAAATCAGCCATACCCGTGCAACAATTAGCGGTAAACTGGCGCCCTTGCACAAATACGCATGCGCTGTTTTGTGACGTCGCGTTTAGGTGTACTATAGCCCACAATCCGCTGTAAACGTCATCATTTGATGACCCTTACCGTGCATAATTTTTTTTTGGTGAAAAACAGCCACAATTTACTTAATTTTCAAAGTAGAGCTACCAAAGTTATACATAATAATTGTAAGGCAATTTTACATCATGTAAAATTTTAGAGATATAACTCAATAAATTCAAAAATCCTGGCTTAAACACTTTTTTTCTTAAAATTTTAAATATTTCGAGATTCAAATTTCGTGTGCCCACAAAATTAGGCTCATATGAAACTTCAGGTATTAAAGTATCAGTATACCAAGTTATAGAGATAAGGACAAATAATTTCTCTTTTTTCAGCTTAAACACTTCCAAATTCACTGTCTTAAAGCTTCCTTAGCATTAATACTAGGGCATTCTGACTACCAATGGCTCTTGACAACAAACTATCGGCACTCCATATCCCCCCCTAAAACGGTACCACCTGTAGATCCGGACATTAATTTATTCCCCGCCAATACCCCACCATTCGATAATACGCGAGAAGAAACAATCGCGCAGTAGTAGCAGAAGTATAGTTTGCGAAGTTGTAGTGTTTTAGTTTAGCTTCTTGTTGTCCCATATTCGTTTACAGCAACTCTCCATACGTCGTCTGAGCTCGCGCAGCAAGTTGCACCAGGCTGCCTCTCCACCAGTAGCCGTTCTCCGGACTATGCGCACCTGAACTCAAGTGGATGGATCCACCAGGCTCGATTTCTGCGGAGCGAAGACTTCCCAAGCTGGCAAATGTAATACCTTCACCTTTGGCTATCTCCAATAAACTGCTCTCTCTTCAGACTCTCTTGTTATTGTTGTATTGATGTTTGTTTACTCTTGATATAGGAGGGCTCTTTTTAGAAACAATAGAAACTAATTGAAAAAAAAATTGCTCGCGTACTCGCAGTACGAGATATGGGGGTGGGGCTATTTCTTAAGAATTGCGAGTGGAATTAAAGTTCCAAATTTTGGGTCAGTTTTTCTTGGAATCTAATAATGAGAACGACACAAAAATTTTATACACGGGTAAACCAAAAAAAAAATGAACTGCACTACAGCGAGAATTTTTCAATATCTTATAAATAGAAAAAATTGCGAATATATCATAAAGTAATATTGAAATGGATAAGAACTCGCTGTCTTGCAGTAGAGTATCGGCTCGGCTAGTAGTGCACCAAATTGCGGAGCTCCAAAAAACCACTAAACCACTCCCTCGCAGCCGCTGGCTTTAGCTTGCAACCTTGAGTTCCTTGTGGAGAGCCTTAAGGTTAGGGTAAAGGGTTACCTCATGAATATTAATGAGTTGCTCTTTCCCTTCATTTCTTCACTTTTAAAGTCAATGACAACAAAATCATAAGTACAAACTATAAAAAATGTTCAAAGCTTTCTAGAATTTCAATTGTTAGCTCTAAATTTTCAATTTAGGAGCAGAATTTTCCACCCTTTAGCTACCAGATGCTGCGTCAGTTTTACTCCACAATTTCTGATAAAATTCACTCTTCTTATTTTTTCTTAGAAGAACTATACCTATTGCAGGTCCAGATAGCAAAATATTGCAGTAATCAGTTCCAAGAATCAGATAAATACACCTGAACAGTCAGGCTAACCACACTTTTCCCTTCAAAGGGGCTGACTTTGGTCCATCCCTGCTCTCCAATATACTTTTTCTTGGAAAACTTTACCTCAGTACCGCCCCTTGACTTCTTTTAATAAGATAATTCCAAATTTACGGTCTGGTCTCCTCAGGAAGTATGAAAAAAATGACGCAGAAGTTGGTCAGCCATTCAAACCATCTGCTAGTTGGAGAATACGCGGGAATCGCCCACGCAACCACTGTGAGTCAGTGGATTTCCCCGGGTAATGAGGATCCTCCACGCCGATCTGATAAGCTGGTAGAGTGATGGGAAATAGCAAGAATAAAAGGCACCACAGGAACACACACAGACGTGTGTTTAGGAAGAGGAAGCCACACAAGTTCAGGAGTAGCCCAGGGGTAAATAATTCCATTCAGCAGCCTGAGAACTCTGAGGTAGGAGACAGAACAGAAAACAAGGGTGATGTTGCATTGGGTGGCTCAAGAATTATAAACCTTGACAAGCTCCAACAGTACACAAAGGAGCTAAGTCAGCATGCATCTAACTGTGATGGTTCAGTCACTTTGAGTGGTGAAGTTAGACACGGTTTAGCGTCCATTTTTTCTGGAAAATGTTCCAAGTGCTCGCACACAATCACTCTGGAGACGTCTTCCAAAGTGAAAGGTCCTTGCAAGCATGCAAGATGGGAATGCAATTTGGCAGCAGTTTGGGGGCAGATGGTAACAGGTAGTGGGCATAGCCATCTTGAGGAAGCTATGAGTGTATTAGGAGTGCCAGTGATGAGCAAGGCGACCTTTATCCAAACTGAGCGTAGCATAGGTGACTGGTGGAAGGAAAAGCTGATGGAGTCTATGTTAGAGGCAGGCAGAGAAGAGAAGAAGTTAGCTGAGCAGGCTGGTTCTTACCATGAGGGAGTCCCTGCAATCACTGTGATTGTAGATGGGGGGTGGAGTAAAAGAAGCCATAAGCATTCCTACAATGCTAATTCAGGTGTTGCCATTATTGTAGGAAAGGCCACTGGCAAGTTACTTCATGTGGGTGTACGCAACAAGTTTTGCTCAGCTTGTGCTCAAGATATCCCAAAAGACAAACACCGCTGTTTCAAGAATTGGGAGGCATCGTCATCGGAAATGGAGACAGATGCAATTGTAGAGGGATTTCTTGTAGCAGAGAAGGTACATGGTGTCCGGTATACCACAGTGATTGGAGATGGTGACAGCTCAGTATACCCCTCCCTTATCCAACAGGTTCCTGGTTGGGGCCATTGTATTAGGAAGTTGGAGTGCGCTAACCATGTGTGCAAGTGCTACAGAAGCTCTTTAGAGAAATTGGTTAGTGAGAACCCAAGATACAAGGGAAGTGGTGGTCTAACAGAAAAGATGAGAAGAAGGCTTGTAAGTGCAGCTCGCTGTGCCATCAAAATGCGAAGCAAGGAGCCAGACAGAAAGAATGGTGTGAAGCTCTTAAAAAAGGATCTTCAGAATGGGCCAAATCACTGTTTCGGCAATCACCAGCGATGTAGTCCTGATTTTTGTTCTACTGCGAAAGGCAGGCCTGTTGTGTTGGAGAATCATCCACTTCACGAACCAGCAACACAGTCTCATCTAGAAGAAGAGGTAGAACCGGAAGAGGATGAACTTGCATGTAAGTTCTATTTGTACAAGTGTGTATTTATGATATGGTACGTATGATAGATTAAGAGTGTAAACTATTAGCCATATATTATTTGAAGAAGGAAAAATTTTTTTTGGCATAATCACAACTTGTATGGTAATGAAATAATATATAGTGGAATGCACTAATACTGGTATTGAATCAAGGTACATAATCCAGGATTAACCTGTAGTTATAGTCCTTTTCCTCCTAATAATTTTAGCTAAATTTCTTATTTTCTGACTAATCATAGCTAGAAATTATTGAAATTGGCAAATATTTAAACAATAAAATTATTGTAATAAAATTTATGCTGTGGATTTTTTTTTTTTTTTTTAATTCAAGTATCACATAGAAGCTTTGGAAATAATTAACCACATGAAGTTTGTGCAAATTTAGTGCATGATTTTTCTAATATCCGTTTTTCAACTGTACGGTGTACTATATTATAAATGCTGGCTTATATTGCATTATTATCTTTAGATCAGGAAAGATTGTGGAGGGAAACTGTGTCTGACTATGTTGCAGAAGAGGAAGTACCTGAAGGAGAATTGACTGCGACTGAGATCAACCCGAATATGTATCATGACATCCAGGTTATTTTGAGCAGACTGGTTGTCAAAGCTGTGCAACTGATTGACAATGTGACTACAAACCTGGCTGAGTCATGGATGCACGTACGCACAAAGTTTGATGGGGGGAAAGTTATAAACCGGTCACAATCTGGCTCATGGGAGCACCGTTGCATGGGAGCCGGGTTGCAACATAACATGGGTAAGGAGTGGGGACCTGTGGCTTGGAAGCAAATGACAAATACTTCTCCAACAAAGATTTTCAAGAATACATCCCAACGATCTGCTATAAAAGCTAGCAGTGAAAAGGAGAGAAAAGCAAAAGAGAGTGTAAAAAAACGACGACGAATGAAAAAAGTTACTCAGAAGAAAGAGTCCAGCAAGGGCAGGAGAGCCTATACAAGACATGATGATGGGGTTTCACCAGGTGATTGTCATGACGATGTGTCTCCAGAGCATTTGGAGGCATTAAAAATGAGTTTTTTCAAGACAAAAGTGCAAGTGACAAGTGGGAAAATTAGCCATATACAAGAACAGACCAGAGGCCAGACTGACAGTGATATGTGGATTGCTGAACGAAGGAAGAGACTGACAGCTTCTATAGTTGGAGGCATAATAAAGATGAGAAGTACAACGAAGAGAGCTACGAAAGTGGAGAATTTGCTCTATAGAAAGTTTAAAGGGAATGCAGCCACCCACTATGGCCAAGTATTAGAATATCGAGCTAAGGAAGAATACAGGTTGCACCAATTACAGCATCATCCTGGCTTATCTATTGATGACTGTGGCCTTTTCATATCACTCGATCATCCTTGGCTTGCAGCAACACCAGATGGACTAGTTACAGATACCAGTGAAGAGGCACATCCACTTGGCTTGCTAGAAATAAAAAACCCCTACAGTGTACGCAGTCTCACTATGAAGGAAGCAGCTGAGAAACCATCTTTTTGCCTGCAAAACAAAAACAATGAAATTAAATTAAAGAGGAACCACGATTACTACCACCAAATTCAGGCACAACTGTATTGTACTCAACGGCAGTGGTGTGATTTTGTAGTCAGAACAGATGCTGATATTCATGTAGAACGAGTATACAGAGACTTATTATGGGAAAAGAAAAACCTGCAAAAGCTTCAGGATTTTTACTTCAATGCTCTTTTACCAGAATTGGCATGCCCAAGACATCATTCTGGGGGAATTAGAGAGCCTATAAACTGAACATTGCATAGAATTCATTATAATTCTCAATAATCAATTACTTTCATTTTCTTGGTATTACAATATTTAATAAACATGTCCAATGCCATTTTGTTACTGACAAATGGTGTCATTAATAATATGGTGTCATTCATATGCAGGAACCACGTGGTGGGTGTCAAAAACCACCAGTTTATAGCCACTACAAGTGTGACTTGCCACATAATGATATTCACAGCATACTCTGTTGAGTGGGTGGAATAGTATACCCTAACCTTAAAAAGAGCGCAACTATCTCAGAGTTTTATCATGCTCCAAGTGGGTCAGAGGAAAGCAACCAATATAAGAGAGAATATGCGTGACTTATAACAAGAACATAGGAGTGAGATGACTGTGGGTATAGAATACAGGTATGAATATGATTAAAGAGAGGCAAGAGAGAGATAGAGTAAACATACGTCCATAAATGGGCATGTGAGAAAAGTGTTAACAAGGTGTAGATGGAAATCAATGAGAAGGCGTGAAACATCTAATAACGTGTGTGCGTATAACATCATGTCTGGGATTGGTCTACAGTCCCGGACAGACTCCCGGGGCAGGAAAGTAGGAGTACATCATTAGTTGAGTGTGACATTGTGTATACATAATTCTTGCTTGTGTTGTAGTTATCTTGAAGGTGAGAAGTAAACGAAGTGACAGTTCAAGTGTCAATTGAATCGAGGTTGCTAAGAGTTGTAGAATTCCTTGAAGGAGATGGGGAATTGTCCGGCGTGAAGGCAATAAGCTGTTGTACCGCTCTGGTGTACTCTCTGTTGTGGCATTTGAGCTTGACCGCTCGAACTTGACCGTCATCGCCTGGAAATACTTCCAAGATACGGGCGAGTGGCCACTTTTTGACTTTCAGCACCTCGTCTTTCACAAAGACGAGGTCTCCGACGCGTAGATTGTTGTTCCGTTTTATCCATTTCTGTCTCTGATGCTGCGTGGCCAAGTATGCTTTCAGCCAGGCATTCCACAGGTCTTGTTTGAGTTTGGAAATGAGTCTCCACCGTCGTAGTGTAGATATGTTAGCAGTAGGTGGATCCTTTTCGGGCAAGGCCCTGAGTGGTCTGCCGATTAGGAAGTGACCGGCAGTCAGGACCTCCCCTTGACTTGATTCCTCCTTCTTGAGAGGTGTGAGGGGTCGGGAGTTCAGTATGGACTCCGCCTCGGCGAGCAATGTATATATTTCGTCGAAACGGAGTGGATGTGGTGCACAATTCTTTTTCAAGAGTGTCTTCATACTCCGTACCGCTGCCTCCCAGAGGCCGCCAAAGTGTGGCGCTCTGGGAGGGATGTTGTGCCAGGTAATACCGTTTCTCTGTGCGAAGTGTGACGTAGCTCTTCGTGTGTCCTGTGCTCTAAAGAGTTGTTCCAACTCTCGGAGTTCCTCCCGGGCCCCCACGAAATTGCTGCCATTGTCCGAGTAGACATCAGATGGACAGCCACGTCTCGCCACGAAGCGGGTGAGGGTCGCCAGGAAGTCCTCCGAGGAGAGGGAGGTGCAGACATCAAGGTGCACAGCCTTTGTGGCCATGCACACAAATACTGCCACATAGCATTTTTCGACGAGGGGCTTCCTCGTGTATCCTCGTCGAATGAGCATGGGTCCTGCGAAGTCAATTCCGACCTTTTGAAATGGGTGTGCTGGAGTAGTGCGCACAGAGGGCAGAAGTCCTAACTCTGTGAAAGTGGGCGTGCGTAGGCTCTCTGACATGAAGAGCAAGCACGACTGATAGCCTTCAGTAAATTGCGCAGGCCTGAAACATAGTACGTCTCCGAAATGATGTTTTGAAGTGTGGAGACGCCTGGATGTCGATGAGAGTGATGTGCCGTGGTTAGGAGAAGGCGAGTGAACTTAGATCGGTTGTGTAAGGGAATGATTGATCGGGGTTGTGTGCTGGAGTCTGGTCGACATACTCGAGACAACAGACGTAGCACAGTGCCATCAAAAGTGGGGATGAACCCGTGAAGTGGGTGGTTCTTGGGGAGTGGTTTGTCTGTCGAAATGCAAGAGAAGACCTCAGGGAAGTCCAGCTTCTGGGAGAGACATATGAGTGTAAGCTGAGTAGTAGAGAGTTCATCAGAAGTGAGAATGTCCGTATCGTAGGTGTGACGGTTCTTGACTCTGTTGAAGAATCTGTACACTCTTGCGATGACTCGAGTGAGAACATGGAGAGAAGAGAATCTGGACCAGAGTGAAACCAGAAACTCCTTCTGTGATGTGTCCAAGTCCATAGCAGGTCGGATGGATAACACATGAATAGCTTCAGGCGGACTTTTCAGTTGTTAAGTAGGCCATTTGTCGGGCGGTTCGGCAAGCCAAAGTGGTCCTTTCCACCAAAGATCAGAGTTGATGAGGGTAGATGCCGAAACACCGCGACTAGCAAGGTCAGCTGGGTTTTGGTGGGTGGGGACGTGTCTCCACATCATACTTGGTAAGTGGTCATGACAGGACTGGACTCTGTTAGCCACAAACCTATCCTTGAGTTGGCTGGGATCTTTGGAAAGCCAATGTAGAGTGATGGAACTATCGATCCACGCATATAGCTGATGCGGGTCTATGTCCAGAACTTGTGACGTGTGTGCCAAGAGCTTGGCAAGAAGGTGTGCCGCAAGAAGCTCTGCTCGGGGTATCGTGACATGTTTGAGAGGTAGCACCCGTGCCTTAGCTGTGACAAGTGCTGTCTGCACCGTACCATCTGATGTGACAGCGCAAAGGTAGATCACGGCTCCGTAAGCTTTGGCAGAGGCATCGGAGAAGCCGTGCATCGAGAGAAAAATAGGTGGTTCAGACGTATCAAAGAACCTGCGAGGTATGGCGCGTTCTTGAATGTGATGCAGTTCTTGGATCCATGAATTCCAAGGTTCCAGTAGTTCCTCTGGGAGTGGTTTGTCCCAATGGAGATGCAACTTCCAAGACTCCTGTAGTATCAGTCTGGGAAGGATCGTCGTTGGGGCGAATAGCCCCATCACATCGAAAACAGCAGCTGAGATTGAAGCAACTTGACGTTTAGTTACCTTGACATCAGGGGATGGTGCTGTAGGAGTGGCAACGTGTAGTGTGTCTGAAATCGTATTCCAATGAGCACCGAGGGCCTTGGCCGAATCGTGAAGTTGGAGGGGCGTGGTCTCGACTTCCCGGAGGCTGGCGGGGGTGTGGTCAAGGAAAATTTGAGAGTTCGACCTCCATTTCCTCAATGTCATGCCAGCCTCGGAAAGGAGACCACAAAGTTCATCTCTGATGTTATCCGCATCTTGTGTATCCATGGCACCAGAGACGAAGTCGTCCACATAGAATACAGTCTCTATGAGGCGAGCAGCTCTAGGATATCTGTCCTTGAACTTGGAAGCGATGTGGCGAAGTGCTTGAGTGGCCAGGAAGGGCGACGATGCCACACCAAATGTCACCCGTTCCATGCGACAATCTGAGATCCTGCCATTGTCTTCACGCAGGATGAAGCGATGGTAGTTCTGGTGGTCAGCGTCCAGTCGAATCTCTCGAAACATTTTGCTGATGTCGGCGGAGAGACCGACCGGATGCTGCCTGAACTGAATCAGGACGTCTGCCAACTGGGGGTACAAGTTAGGACCCACCAGAAGGCAGTCATTTAGCGAAATGCCTGTGGTCGTTTTTGCGGAGGCGTCAAACACCGGGCGTACTTTGGTAATGGATGACGTCTCTTTGAAAACGCCGTGCACCGGCATGTAGAACACAGGTCTTGGGGGGTGGAGCTCATTGGGAGGAATGACGTGAGCATGACCTAATGTGAGGTACTCTCTCAGAGCAGCATTGAAATCATCGAGCTTTCCCTTGGTGGACAGTGAGCGTTCATTGTTGTAGAACCTTGAAATAGCTTGTTTGCGTGAGTCGCCCAATTCTGGGGCGTTGGACTTGAAAGGAAGCTTGACTTGTACCCTGCCATCTTTCAGGGTCGTAGTGGAGTCAAAGATGTCCACCGCTTGTTGGTCATCAGGTGATAGAGTAGTGTGCTCTGGGACTCGGTCAAGAGCCCAAAGCTTGGAGAGATCATCATGAAGTTGTGAGTCGATTTCGGTGATGTTCATAATAGTAGGCGTAGCATTGAGTGGTCCAACCGCTCCGTACCCGAATTTGGTGTCGATGAAGCGATAAGGACCGTTCGTGATAGATTCTCCACATAGATCCCAGGGATATTCTCCCCCCAGAATCACATCTACTTGACCACCAAGTAGAGAGTCACTCAAGGTCAGGCCAAGATCACGAGCCCGATCGAGGACAACATCTCGCTCTGCAGGAGGAGACGTGTGGAGAGCATGAGGTATGACCGAAAGTGGAATGGTCACCATAGAGAATGAGGACGTGGTAGACTTGAGAGTGACGTGAACTTTGAATCTCGACCTCACAGTGCCTTGGCTGAAGCCCTTGAAAAGTTTGTCTTGTGGCACACGAGGTAGCTTGAGAGAGGAAGCCAACTCCTCGGAGATGAAGCTTCCTCCACTCCCGTGATCCAGAAGCACTCGGGTCTGAGATACTTTACCCTCATGCTGAACTCTAGCCACAATAGTACATGTGAAGTAGCCAGAGTCAGGACTTCCGGAGGCAGGATCGGCTCCACCCCCTGGAGATACCACAGCTGCCGCAGTAGGCGAGGCAGCAGGAGGAGTGGTTGAGGTGCTGGCAGTGGGCTTTGACTCCCTATGGAGAAGAGAGTGATGGCGGAGGCTGCAATGTCGACAGCTATGCTTGTTCGAACACTGCCTAACCGAGTGAGTGGGAGAGAAACAGTTTAGACATAATCTCTTCTCCCTCACTAGGCGATTCCGGTCCTCCACAGGAAGTGCTGAGAAGGCCGAGCACCGGCCCAGCCAGTGTGCTTCACCACATGAAGCACACTTGGAGGGCGTCTGAGCTTTCTTATGTTTCGGTGACGTCGGCGGATGATGTGAAGAGTAGGGCGATGAGTTGTAGGATGACGAGTTGGACGTAGGAGCAGCAGTAGTCGTTCGCGAGTCGGTATCGGCCCACAGCAGACGCTGCTCTATGAATTCCTCCAAATCTTTCATAGATGGCTTGGGGAGTTTTTCATAGAGGAGCCTTTCCCATTCCTCCTTGAGCTTCCCCTCAAAGAAGGAACGGAGAAAATGTGGCAGGAAAAGGCTGAGGTCTCCTTCCAAGTGAGTGTTGAGAGCCCTGTAGGTATCCAGGACTTGCTCCTTGAACAGGCGTAGAGAGGCAACCGAGTGATTGGTTTTAGGAGGTGAGGTGATCTTGCCAACCAACATAGGCACAACTAGTTGTGGTCTGCCAAACGTGCGTTTGAGTTCTGTCAGAAGGTCCTCAACAGGTCGACCCTCTTTCAGATAGTCGGCGATCAGAGCCCGTCCATTATAGACCATTTGCGGTAGGCGTGGCCACACGGTATGCTCTGCCCGCGCGTGTACTCGGCGTCCATTTTGAGTGGCAAGAGTCAAGTTCATTGTTCTGACAGCACAGTTTCAACAGAAACTGATCTTACCGTGGATGAAATATCAATGTTAAAAAATTTAGCAGATAATCTTTCGTTGGAGAATGGGGAGCTAGATGAAGAAAATATAAAATTGAAAGAGGAGAATATCACGTTGAGGAAAGACAATATGGTTTTGCAAAAACACTTCGATACTTTAAAGTATTCAGTTATTACTCCTGAAACGCTACAAGAAAGTGATTCAAAGGTGTGCTATTATACCGGCCTCCCCTCATTTGAAGTATTAAAAGCAGTTTTTGATTTCATCTCTCCTTGTGTTACTTCAAATTCATCTTTACCTCTGATGAATCAGTTTATAATTGTTCTTACTCGATTACGTAACAATTTTGATTTAGAGCATCTCTCTCATCTTTTTGGAATTCACTCTTCCAATATTTCCCGAATGTTTCATAAGTGGATGGATGTTTTATATGAAAGATTGAAATCACTAATAAAATGGCCCGATCATGGAGAATTTATTTAACAATGCCCCTGGAATTTCGGAAAAAGTTTAGCAAATGCATAGTTATTATAGACTGTTTTGAGCTGTTTATAGATAGACCAACTGCACTCATGGCTAGAGCACAAACATGGTCAAATTATAAACACCATAATACATGCAAATTTCTAATTGGCATAACCCCTCAAGGTAGTATTTCATTCGTGTCAAAAGCATGGGGAGGGCGTGCATCTGATGTACATATCACAGAGAACTGTGGAATATTGGAAAACTTGATTCATGGAGACCTAATTTTAGCTGACCGAGGCTTCAACATCCATTATTCTGCTGGATTGCACTGTGCTGAAGTAAAGCTACCTGCTTATACCAGGGGAAAGAAGCAGCTAAGCAGATACGACATAGAAGTTACACGTGAACTTGCCCATGTAAGAATACATGTTGAAAGAGTAATTGGTCTTATGAAGTTAAAGTATAAAATACTACATTCTACCCTGCCAATTAGCTTAATTATGTGTAACAATGATGGAGGTACAAGTATGATTGACAAGATAGTCACTGTTTGTGCAGCATTGTGTAATTGCTGTGACTCTGTTGTGCCATTTGAATGATTATATTTCAAACCATTGGTTACAGTCATGTTTGTTTGATTTTTTGGTTTATACAAATCAAATGTTCATAGCCATACAGGCAACTACATGTATATGATAAATTACAATAAATTATATAACATGAAAATAATAGCTACTAGAAAAATATTAGCTATACAGTTTATTATCAGTCACATTTAATTCTTGTTTATTGTACTTTTCTTTTATTATCTTTACCTTTGATACAGTCTGGACAAAACCATTGACCTTTAGGTATTTTGTCAATTCTTAAACAAGCAGTATGAAACCATTTGTACTTGCATCCTGGGTTATCACATCCAATCATTTCTCCTGATTCCTCAGTCTGACAGTAACACCACAGTTCAGGAGAGGAATGTTCCGATTCTTGGTCTTGAGTCAGGATCTGTCCTTCCACGCTCACAGAAGTTTGTGGGACAATCTCAACAGACCTCGAATGCCATTTTCCAATCACTTCAGGAAGAATGCCATAAATAAAAAACTTGGTTGCTTTTTCTAACGCCTCCATACAAAAGGTTTCATTGTATCGAATTCTCTCAATTAACAGTTCTTCTGCCCTCCATACGACAAAATCACCATAGGAAGTTTCACACACCTTCATTTGCATTTGCATTTGATAGTAGTAGGCATGATCCTTTTTTAATGTAAACTTGCCATAGTTTTCTTCCATGAAAAAACTTGAATTTGCAGCAGCTTCCAGAAATGTCATTCTTTGACAATTAAAGGGACACTTTACCTCAATCACTCCTTTGCCACAACAACTGCATGTAGCAATGCTGTCTGGAGAAGCACCAATATGTGTGTAAGATGAATGCATCACAAAACCACTAGAAGAAACACTAAAGCCAGAATGAGATTTCATTTGTCGACACTTATACTCTGCAATTGCTGTTTTTTCATTTTTTACTCCCCATTCCGTTGCAACTGAACTAAACTTAGAATTTTCTGGGTAGCAAATCCTTTTAATAAGTGATTTCGAAGGCTGCGAGATTTTAGTTTGACAAGCTTCTTTAAATTTTGAAGCTGTGATTCTTCCAGCTCTCTGCCGAAACCAAAGCTTAGAATGGGATTGTAATATTGTTTTTGCCTCTACCATCTTGATTTGGTTAGAAGTAAGTGCTATAGTTTTGAATTTTTCTTTACAAAGAGATAAAAGATCAGGATAAGATAAGTCACAATACTCTTTTTGATACAGCTCACTTAAAGGTGCAGGTAAAATACCAGTCAATTGCGCAGGTACATAACTTTCACAGAAGCCTGGAACAAGAGAGAGAGCAACAGGTTTAGTCTTGGTGTTTAACAGAGCTGTATAGAAACTGGTTAGTTCCGCCAATGTTGGCTTTAATGTATTTCTAGTGGAAGTAGAAACTATTGAGGACTGATTATCTTGCAAAACTGTAATAGAAGCACTAGATTGGGGCTGTGCAAACTCACTTATTATTTTTTGTCTTTTCTTTTCCGGAGCAGTAAAGTCAATGTCAGATATTCTCGCAAAAGGAACTGATCGAAAATTAGGTGGGAGCCAATAACAAGGAATAGAAGTACATGATAAGCTTTTCTTGGCTTGCGAATTAGCATCCAACACAAATAGAACAGCTGAAATGTGAGAGCAAACCTCACCTAGGCCTGCCATGCAGTTACAGTGTGCACAGATCACCTCTCCTTCCTTCTTGGTCACCACCCAGGGATGGAGATGAGGTGACGACAATCTTTGAGAATGTTTTACATGTGCAGATATCAAACATGCATTAGGATTAGATGGAATTGGTAGAACAAGCACATCGCTAACCCATCCATCAACGTAGTATTTATACCCTTCCAAGCTCTTGTAGGCCTTAAGCTGATCTCCCGTGTAACAATTAGTGGAGGTAACTAGATAGTTATAAATGTCTGGATATTCTAGATTGGGCCATTCTTGCCAATCTAATGCCTGAGATGTCATTAGTTAAAACATATGGATCATCAATCCCACCTGCTATGGTCAACTTCTCTTTATATCTCTCTTTAGATGAAGGGTCAAGTTCCAAGAAGTAAGGTGAATATCGAGTTGCTCTAGAAGAACCCTCAGAGATAATCGCTCCCACTCCCCGCTTGCCACTCGATACTACTTGCTTTTGCCACTCAAAATGGATACCAATAGACGCGCGGGCACCGCGTATAGTGTGGCCACGCCTACCGCAAATGGTCTATAGGGAAGGACAGCCTGTCGGATGATGGCAAATTTGTCCACCACCGAGAAGCCATCTGCCCTGTGTTGGAGCAAAGACGTAAGGCTCATCTCGAAGGCATCCCACTGGAGAGGGTCCCCATTGTATTTAGGAATCTCCAAGTTCAGGGGAGCCATGCGTGGGCGTGAATCATGAGAAGAAGTCGATGACGTGGCTGACGGCGGAGACACAGGCTTCGTTGTAGATGAAGCAAGTAACTGCCTGAGTTCTGTAAACAGTGTGTCTACTTCGGCAACGAGAGATTGTGCTTCTCCGTCGTCAGGCAGAGCCAGGACATCCGTGTGGAGGTCCGAGTGACCCTTGGAGATGCGGTCGCAATCATCTTTGTAAGTGGAGACGTCCGACCCACGTTTGAGAAGGTTCTGGATGTCTGACATGAGTCGTCTGGCATTCCTGTGAACAGAGGTGCTAATAGCGAGGTCCTCGAGCTCAGCCAGCAAGGTAGCATGGAGACTATCGTGGCGATCCCTATCTGTAGGATCTGTGAAGGAGGAAGGATCAGGAGCAATGGAATCAATCTGGTCCTGAATGTCATCGTGACGTTGTATAGCAGTCTGAGCGTCTTTCATGAGTGAGTCAACTGCCGCAGCAGTGACCGTGGACGGATGCTTCTTCTGCAACGTGCTCAGCCTGTTGTGGACTGTCCTCTCCGGGAACTCCGTTGAGCTTTGAGATCCCGAAGCTTGATGTCAGTGATTGGTGACTCGGCAGACATAGCCGAAGCAAGAGCTTCCTCCGTCAGTGATTCGTCAGCCATAGCGAAACGATCTCGAAAGGTGAAGCGAAGTGACGCAGTAGAGAAGAGTAGGTAGAAACGTAGGGCGTATTCCCAAGAATGAATTTGTACAGAAGTCGACTAGCAAAATAGACTAGACTAGCGGTGGTGAGAACTTGAACTGGTAGAAACTCGAATAGTCAAACTAGCGAACAACAGTAGTGGTAGTAGACTTGGAAGGCCGTAGTGCCAATTCGTACCAAGGTTCAAAGGACCAAATGAAAGTGACTGTACCCGGGGCCTGTTGTATGAGGCGTGAAAGTAAAGGTGTATTGTGTTTGAGGTTGTATGCGTAGGTGACCTCAAACTGCCAGTTGTGGGCGTGACGTGGACTTTGGGTACAGCGCACTTTCAGAATCTTCTCCTTACCGAGTGGTAAGGACCAGGCTACTAACTTAACCCGGCGCGGATGCTAAACCACTCCCTCGCAGCCGCTGGCTTTAGCTTGCAACCTTGAGTTCCTTGTGGAGAGCCTTAAAAAGAGCGCAACTATCTCAGAGTTTTATCATGCTCCAAGTGGGTCAGAGGAAAGCAACCAATATAAGAGAGAATATGCGTGACTTATAACAAGAACATAGGAGTGAGATGACTGTGGGTATAGAATACAGGTATGAATATGATTAAAGAGAGGCAAGAGAGAGAGTAAACATACGTCCATAAATGGGCATGTGAGAAAAGTGTTAACAAGGTGTAGATGGAAATCAATGAGAAGGCGTGAAACATCTAATAACGTGTGTGCGTATAACATCATGTCTGGGATTGGTCTACAGTCCCGGACACTCTTCTAGTCAATTCTAGTCTCTTTAGTTGATTCTAGTCTCTTTAGATGATTCTAGTCTCTTTAGTCAATTCTAGTCTCTTTCGTCTCTCTAGTTTCTTTAGTTTTTGGGTTAAAGAAATTCTATCATGGAAGAAAATTCATTTTAATAACAGACCACAAACCTTTGACAACCATTTTGGGTCCTAGGAACGGAGTCCCTACTCTAGCTGCAGCTTGACTGCAGTGATGGGCCGTGCTACTCTCAGCTTATTCATATGATATTCAATTCAAGCGAACAGATGCTCATAGTAATGCAGATGGTCTCTCCCGACTTCCTCTACCTGAGGTCACATCAGAGGGATGAAGTATGGATGCTACAATATGCAACCTGGCTCATATAGAGAAATTACCTGCTACATCAGTTCAAATTCGACAAGCCATTCAGAAAAATGTTGTATTGAGTAAAGTATTGCAGTATACACAGTATGGATGGCCTGAGCAAGTAGAAAAAGACACAAGTGCAGACACGTGGACAGAACTCCAGGCTTAGGGAACTATCCCTGGGACAGAAAGTAATGGCAAGAAATTATGGAACTAGGGAGAAATGGATACCAGGAAGTGTCTAAAAGAGAGTGGGAACCACTGTCATATGAAAGTGAGGCAGAGAAAGGAGTATGGTGTAGACATATCGACTAAGTATATGGAAAGGGACCAAAAGCTGGAAATAACTATTGTGAGATGGACCTGGATGTCTCTTATGAACTAGATGAGACTACAGTGGAGCCTAGTTTAAATAGTCCCCCTCCCCTCCCCATTCAAATTTCTTCCTCTACTTTCCTGCATCATAGCTACACAAGAAGCTGTGGGAGAAGAATGTGGAACAGGTCCCGATCATCAAGAAGAAATTCCAATAATTGTATCAGCATAACCTCCTTGTTTTGTTTTCCTGAATACTCACATTCTCAACTAATTGAAATTTGAATCATTGTGCAGCAGTTGAATATAATATTTGTTCTACTCAGGTCCCAGCTAGTTGTGTAGCGGAAAAGTCATGCAAAGACCTACCACATCAAAAGTGTGCTAATGTTTCTGTTAATCCAAACATCTTCAGCAGCAGCAAAATGCATTTTTACCATTTCATAAACGGTTACTGATGAGTCACAAAGGTTTTCACTCTAAAATTACCTCCCATATTGATTTAATGCAATGGTAGCAAAAACACACTATAGGACATTTTACTTGTAATTAGAATAATTTGAGAATTTTATGGAATAATATGCAAGTTTTTTTTAATAATAAAAGATTTTAAAAAAAGAAAAAGAAAAGAATAATTTAGGCAAAATCTGGCAGGCCCTTGCTGAAAGATATGAGGAATGATTTTTTGGAACACGTAAGCTACTCACCCGCATCTTACTGTATTAATCTGTAGTTATCTTTATGTTTGTTACAATGGCAGTTTATCTGCCACCCTTGGCGACATGGACATTGTCTTATTTTTCCCCTTCCCAATTCTAGCATTATACCTTGCACAAAATACTTAATAGTAGAGCATTTATTTTTAATCCAGACCAGCAAACTGAAGAGCATTTGTATTATAATGAACAGCTAACATTTATACCACATCCAGTTACTGGGTTAGCTATTGCAACTAAGAATGGCTGGCTGGATTATTACATAGCTCCTTCAGTATCCACATGTACATGCATCCAGCTCAACTTTCTGTGCCTTCTTTATCTGGACAAAACAAAATAGATAATCTACTCTTATTTCATTCATCGTTGCAGATTCATTTGTTGTGACTATAGTTAGTAAAATCAACAGGTACATTTTTATTGTCATGTGTAGCTAGTTACTGCTTTATTGTTCTTTACAAAACAAATGCAATCAAGTGATGGTTATCACTTCAAATGGAATTTTGACTCTCTTTCAAGTATTACAATAATGAATGTAGCTATTCTATCAAATTTTGTTGGCATATTTTCATTACTTCCAAATACACATTAGAATTAATAATGCCATTTTGTGTTTTTCAAGGTGATAAATATAATAGCTATAATATGATTAACACGATAAATATAAGAAAATGTTTCCTGAGCCAAATTAGCCTGCAAATAAGATAATAATTAGTATAAATACATTTCCCCATAAAGTATCAATATAAAATAAGTGCAAAAACAGGTTATATACCCTAAATTATTTCTTGATGTTAAAAATTACACTTTCAGCTATGCACTTTATTTTTGTGATATCTAACTGAATACAAATTGGATCATTCACTACTTTTGAAATGAGGCATTTAATTGCAATTAACATATACTGTTTAAGATACCAGGAAAAAAAACTGACTAATTCTGGCAAAATAGTAGCATATGCGAAATAAATCTATTTGAAAAATTGATCATTGGAGTACAAATAATAATGTAACTTAAGAGCTTATGTCTAACTAATCTGCATTTGTTGTTGTTATTAACTAATTATTGTAAACAATAACAAATGCCATAGTTACGACTTACTCTAAAAGGTGCATAGAATTGTGAACACAGTAAGTTAGGTTTCGGTGATTGTTTTTGATTTGGAATATGTGATGTCTATAATCTTTGTCTTGTTAACAACATCATGATAAATAGGATTAGGATGGGATAGTTCACTCTCTCGGGATAACATTCTGACACATTGTACACCACAAAGGTCATGTTCAGATACTGACTCCATCTTGTCCGCTTCCCCTTTTGTGTCTAGAGGATTTCTGGTAGGAGAGTTGTTATTATTATCTGAAGTATCTCCCTCTAGGAGGCTTAGAATGTCCAAGGAAGATGAGTCTGATAAGGCTACTGATGCAAATGATAAAGCATCCTCCTGAACTTCTTCTGGCATGTCTTCTGGAATATCTTCTGGAATATCTTCTGGCATATCTTCTGGAATATCTTCTGGCATATCTTCTGGAATATCTTCTGGAATATCTTCTGGCATATCTTCTGGAATATCTTCTGGAATATCTTCTGGGCACGTCATTGCTATTTTTTGTTTACTGTTAGAGATATACGCAACTGGATCTGTCCAAGTGATTGGACTACTGCCTCTATCAGAACTCTCAGGTTCCTCACAAGAATCTGAACTGGATTTAGTCCTTCTCTTGTTGTATGAACTCCTCCTTCTCCAGCACATGAACAATCCAGTGCTGTGACTCTCAGTACCAACATCTTCTGTCATCTCATGTGATCCACTGGTAGAGCATTTATTTGCTGGACTTCTGCACTTTCTTCCCTTTTGGTTCTTGGAGATGTTGCGAAAAAATTTCTTGCATTTGGACCACCTGGATGTCTTCTTCTGTTGAACGCTATCAATGTCAGACTGTGTGTGCTCAGAAGAGTGACACATTGTAGTAATAGTATGAACAGGATCTTCTGGAGAACATGCATTTTGCTGAGGGGTTTTGGGGACCTTTGATTTCTTCTTAAATACTCTCCTCCATTTCTTTTTCTTTTTCTTATCAGGCATAGACTCAGCAGGAATTTCTACACAAGTAGTTTCTTCCACACTAGCAAAGCTTTCCTGCACCTCAACATTGCATGCATCTTCTTCCCCCAATTCTTCCTCTGCTTTTTCGATGTTTGTCATCTGTGGAGTTGAATCTGGTGGTAATATTATTGTCTCTATGTCTTCGTATTCCTCCTCAAACTCGACTTCTTGTGATTTCTGGCAAGAGAGAAGTGGCGTCTCTACATCTATAGGACATGATGCAGCATTCTGGGTGTCTAGCTCAATTTTGTTCAAACTTGTTGCTTTATCTGCAGCAGAAGTATCACTCTGACTCAGACTAGATGGAAAGTTGTTCTGAAGTTCAAACTTCTTCATAGGGCCGACTGGATGAGCAGTAAAGTATATTATATTGGACTTCTGAGCGTACTTTGTTGAGACTGCATTCACTTCATTGCTAGATATGGTTCCTTCTTTAAACACAATTATCTGAGAAAAGGCATCTTTGGGCAAGTCATCAAGACATCCAATGTGTGATAAAACTAGTTTGTACTGTCCGGCTATACTCCCAGTATTAGCTGCAGATTCTGTATCAGTAGCAAGAAAGGACAAAGACTTGCCATCACTGCAGGTGCTAACAGAGCAGAGGAGAGAAGATTGGTGAAAGGCACTTTTGGAATGCACTATATTCCAAAGATCATCCACAGATTCTTTCTTTGTACAGAGGATCAAGAGAGGCTTCCTCAAATTCATGGCTCTGTCTGGAGTCAATTGGTTGTTGTCTGCCCACTCTAGCATGGATGGTAGGCACCACAGCATCATGGCTGCATATTTGAACCCGATGGCGGTGGTCACAAAGCTTACTTCACTGCTGCTCTTGGAGCTTCCAAGCCACTCTACTATGTTGGCAAGTCCAACCTGCTGGTAATGTGTCAGTATGGATTTTTGGCTGAGAAGGAATCTCTCGGTGATGTCATTTCCATGTGTCATCAGAGTCGGGTAAATGAGCTCAGCACTGCACTGCTGGACTGTCACTATTTTTGGGACAACCCTTATCTTGCCTTCTTCTTCGTCCTTCTCAGACTCTGTATTTGCCCTGATGAGGATAGTAGTAACTCCTCTGAAATGATAAACTATATCTTGTTCCTTCCTGTTGGCCAAGTATTTGGTCTGCACTATCACAACAGCAGACAGAGTGTAGCTTGGGATGTTCTTGTAGAAACTATTTGTTACTACTTCATTGGTGTTCTTGACTTGTGAGAATTCAGTCGAAGTAAGCATGACTTCAGAAGAATTGACTTGTTGGCAAAAAGTGCATACTTCAAATTCACTCTTTAGCAAGCAGCACTGGTATTGTCCCTTGAAATCAGGTGTTGCTGTATCTTTGTGCTCCATTGGTAAGATGACAGGCAAGATTCCAGAGACAAGTGTGTAAGCTGCTGCATCTGTAGTTATGAACAAGACAGGCTTCGAAAGATCCAAGCAGCCAGAGTTTCTAATGGCAGCACTGCCTAGCAAGCAAGGCAGAGCATACACAAGCTCTTTCAGTCCCTTATCTCTGCTGATGTTCATTTCAATAGGAATGTGACTACAGTTGAAATCAGTCACACGATCCAACATTTCTTCAATTCCATGTATTTGGGGCTCTAAAAGTAGTGGCATAGGACACTCTCCACTGGCAATCATATCTGCGTAATCAACCAAGGGCGGTCCTGAACATTTGGTCAATGTTGGAGAAGTGATGCAGGAAGAATATGATAGCAAGACAACAGAGCAATAAATTTTGAATCCAGTCAGGGCTGGATCCCAAGCTTCTTGCCCAATGACAAGAGAATAGTCACTGTGAGAAAGATGAGGAAGGCAATCAGTAGTACACACTATAACATCATATTTGATGTTGTGATCAGATGGAACAATAGAATCAGTGTCAGTAATCAGACAGGATTGGTAATGAGCACCTTTAGCAATTTCACTATCGGTCAGAACTTGTTTGGTTTTGAGGAGCATCTTAGTATCAGAAGCTAGTGGACCACCAATGGTCTCCATAAGGCAAGAGGCATCAGCTATAGTATTAGAAACAATCAGAATTGGTTTGGTAATGTTGACCTGGATCTGATGGAGATATCCAGAGTCACAAGCAAAGCCTAAGAGATAGGGTAAGTAGCACAGCAGTTCAGGTATGCTTTGTTGTTGGATGCACACCTGAGGATTCTCAGAATATCGAATAGCTTTCACGACTTGCAGAAGAGACTTCTTTATATTAGCATTCACAAAGGAGTTGTCAGAGAAAATTCTGCTGGTGACAATCTTTCCCCACTTCTTTAAAGGTGTCTTTTCATCCTTAGTGAACTTTGACATCTTAGATTGGGCCATTGTGTGAGTCAAAGAATAGAAATTTTCCAGTGATTGGCAATACGAAATAATTCTGTGGAGAGAATAATAATACATAATAAAGCAATTTGAGTATGCAACTGAATTTGTGAAGGGACAACTTAATTACATGTATAACAAAGTAAATAAAACCATATTGTAGCCACACAAGAATTATAGTTGTTATAAATTTTGAATTAGCAAAAAAATAGCTGTGATAATACATACAGCTAAAACATTAACACTTCATGATATTTTGAACAAAGTTAATTCATTCAACAAGATTATATTTTAAAGTTAGGAATTCAAGATTATATTTTAAAGTTAGGAATCCAAATCTTATTTTTGGTTATTTCTATTGCAAAAGTACCTCTACAGTATAAACATTGCTTTTGAATGCGAACATAAATTATAAAACTTATTAAATTAACTGTTTTTGTAGAGTATAGCTATTATATAGCTATGCTGTTACAGTTTCTTAATGTCTAGCTAGCATATAAAATTCATTAGCAATTTTTTCAATAATCACAGTGTTTTTTAAAGTCTGCATAATATGCTAACTTTTACTAACTCGCTAGAAAAAAAATTAACTTTTAGAAAGTGCTACCAATTATTTGTCTAGTTTGATTTGAATTTCAAGTTCCTCTCAAAAATAACTCTAAAACGTATACACAACTGTATAGATTCTTTACAACCATATTCATCTTCTTTATAAAGTCATAATACAACTGGCAGAAACTGGGTATTTTGGTAATGTCAAATAAAAGTCATTGGATAGCATAAATGAAAAGTGGTCTCTCTGGTCATAAAGATTCTTCACTGACAGATTGGGTAAAAGGTGGTTGTCCATGATTATACACCAGCTTCACAGACCTTGTCTTACCACAGGTAATATAAAATACACCTTGCTAGACTTCTGGGGCCATTTCTGGTACAGGGTATTCAATTGTTATACTGGGCAAGGAGCAAGGTTAGTGAAGTGGTGATGAAATAAATTCATTCCTCTCGCCAGTAAAAGCTCGGCGGTCACCACGGTGGTAATTAATCTGGCGGAGCTTACGTTTTACCAGATCAATAGGCAGGAGGATAATATGCACTAGACTACTATAGAAACGTGGTCTCGCATAGCCAGGCTCTTTACCAAACTGCTACGCCAAGCGAGACTGTTTTAGCACAGCGGTCAATTCGTTTGGCGTTTTTGTATTATATGATCGTCAGTTTTCCCTAAAAATATTAAACATTTACAATGATAAGGTCACTTTTTCATAGCTATAATAATATACATTGTTCAATATTTTCATTACTTCTTTGTCTAACATATAAACATTAACTGTATTTCAAGCTCACCTCAATAAATAAGTGTAGAGTACGGAATTACCATAAGGAATGTGAGAAACAACAACTAAAAAAAAAAGCGTCGTCGTACTGCGAAGTTTCTAAGTACGCTCTCCGCTTTTATAGGTAGCGACTGCCGATACACGCATGCGGACGCTAACGAAGTTTTATTGACAGACGATTCTTACCTTCCAAATCTTTGTTCTGATTTGGGCAAACAAGTCTTCCACAAGGAATTGAAATAATAATGCGGTAAATAAGTTTTAATGTTACTCTTATTCGTTACTTACTTCCACCATGTATTTGAGGCCCTGACTGCCGTTAACTCTCAATTTAACATCCCACATCTTATGCTATAGATATTTGCTCAGAAAAGCATCTGCATTGTGTGCCCTTTGAAACAATCAATATTGAGTTTTCAATGGTGCTTCAAAACTAGTCATGTGGTGACAACAAAACAAAGTTATTCAAGTTACAATAGGGACTTAGCACAATAAAGTAAATATCAAGTAAGAGTTGACAAGGAGTCACCATCAATATCTCCCTCTGCACACAACTTTGGAGTTCACCTTTTGCAACAAGATGTGCATACATGCTCAAAAAAGTTCTAAACATGAAAACATAAGTTCTTTTTATTTTGATTGAAACTTTCTCACCTAAAGGGGTCTGGAAAAAAGCAAAGGAAAAATGTGAAAAAATCTTAGTTGTCGCCTAGTCTCGCGTAGCCAGACCCTTTACCAACCGTTAACCGCTACGCGGGGAAGGAAAGGGTCTGGGAACATACAATACAACGACTTGTTCAGCAGCACCCCAAAAAGGGTGCTCCAATTATCACATTCCAACGCTTGCGGTAACAAATGACGTCACAACCACGTCCGGGTAGCAGGTTTCCTATTCATGCTCGTACGCTTATTGCTTGCCAGGAGTGCTTATAAATCGCCTACGAAAAACAACTTCACCAGTTTAATGATGTTGAGCAGCGTTTTCACCCTCCCAGATGTGATGTTGACGTCACACGGTATACCGCAAGCTTGCTGGAATGTGATAATTGAGCACCCTTTTTGGGGTGCTGCTGAACAAATCGTTGTATTGTATGTTCCCAGACCCTTTCCTTCCCCGCGTAGCGGTTAACGGTTGGTAAAGGGTCTGGCTACGCGAGACTAGTTGTCGCCGGGGATTTGAACCCAGGGCCACTGGCTTTAGCCACCAGTACTCTAACCACTGAGCTACAACAACCCTCGACTTCCAAAACTTTCATATTTTACCTTTATACTGTTGAGTATAGTACCGCTTGCAGCAGTCTCCGACGGAGACCACCAATTATGTGCCGTCAGAACGCCTTTTCGGTGTCGACTGGAAACACCTCCCCCTCCGGAGAGGAGCCATAATTTGTGGATTGAAAAGGCTTTATCATCACAATTATCAAGTTCTGACCCTTCATAAAAACTAAATTGAAACTTTCTCACCTAAAGGGGTCTGGAAAAAAGCAAAGGAAAAATGTGAAAAAGTCTTAAAGGGTCAGAACTTGATAATAATAATTATTATTATTTATTATCATCAAGCTGGAAAAATATCAATATTTCACCCCACCACCTTTCAGCCAGTGGCAATAGAAACCTCCAAAGTAATAGGCCCAAGCTCCCTTTCCTTCCTGAAGTCACTGGGAGATCGCTTGGCCAGTGAGTCAGGCGACTCCAAGTCCACTAGTCACCTACTCCAGAGGCTATAGCAGTACAAAGAGGGAACTGTGTGGCCATCTTGGGGACTATAGGCAGCGCCGAATGACTTTATTGCAACCTATTACCCTACTCTGTACTTCATTCTCATCATAGCAGTACTTTTTATTGCTTTGCCTTTTTTTATATTCCATTTCTTAAAGTAGCTGTGCTACATGTATTTTCATCATAGTTGGTGTGAGTGAGTGTACAAATTCAAGATTAAGATATATAGGATTACCATTGGGTACAAACTTTCAAGCCTAGCCTAGAATCAGATCTGGAAAAAGATCTGAATGCGATATTTTTCTCAACTATCATATGCAAATTATGATAGTCCATAAGTTCAGCATCCCACGAAAAGGCAAGAATAGTCTAATTTCTAAGTCTTGAAGAACTAAGAAAGAGAGCTTACAATGAGATAGGAATGAACTGTTAAGCAAAAACTGGGATTTCATTGCTGTTTACTTTAGTTATTTTGGTAGTTTTTTTACCCAAGGCCCTAGCCCTGCCCTAGTGAAGTGTTAGTTATTTGCCTCTGAATGATGGAGTGATATCAAGATGTTACAGGAAATGAATCCAGAAGGAGTAAAAAAACTTTCTGCAATATGTCAAGAAGCATAATAGAGAGACCCCTGGAACAATCAATGGATACCATGTTGCGTAATCAAAGAGTTGTTTACTATAGGACAACCGTGGAGTTACAAAAAATATTTGGAATGGGTGTGGTTGTGGCACAGGACTACTTAGCATCAAACAATCCTGTGAGAACAAGAACTTAATGTTTTTACCAGAAGACAAAAACATTAGACTAAAATAATAGTTATACAACTTTTTATTTAATTTTATTTTAACTAATTCAGATTACAACAATAATAGCTATGTAGACAAGCCATAGTAATTGTTATTTTATGACACATTAACAAAAATGTCAAGAAAATTAAGATTTACGATTCCTCAAGAAAGAACAGTAGCTAAATTAAATCAGTGCCTACAATCATGAGAAATATCTTTCTGAAATTAGTTTCTTCAAGTCTCTTCAGTTACTACTAGTCTTATATAGTCTCTTTAGTCTATTCTAGTCTCTTTTTGTCTCTTCTAGTCTCTTTTGTCTCTTCAGTATCTTTGATCACTTCTAGTCTCTTTGTTCTCTTCTAGTCTCTTTATTCACTTCCAGTCTCTTTATTTTCTTTTGTCTCTTCTAGTCTCTTTAGTCTCTTCTAGTCTCTTTAGTCTCTCCTAGTTTCTTGAGTTTCTTCTAGTCTCTTTAGTCTGTTCTAGTCTCTTTAGTCTCTCCTCTTCTCTTCTAGTCTCTTATAGTCCCTTTAGTCTCTTCAAGTCTCTTTAGTCTCTCCTAGTTTCTTGAGTTTCTTCTAGTCTCTTTAGTCTCTTCTAGTCTCTTTAGTCTCTTCTAGTCTCTTTAGTCTCTCCTCTTCTCTTCTGGTCTCTTTAATCACTTATAGTTTCTTTAGTCACGACAAGCTTGATAAAATGAGAACACCTGCATTATGAACGTCATAACCATTATTCCATAGCGGCTGTGTGTGATTAGATCCTTCATAACTACCGTGACAGGTTCACGGTTGGTAAAGAATCGCATAAAGAGTGGGCTATAGTATGTACATAATCGTGAGGTAAAAGGTCGGCGACGCTCTGGCAAAAGGATAACAAAGCAGAGCCCCACCCATGTTTGCAAACTTAACAAGGACTACTTGCCAACTTGGCCAGTATGAGTGTTAATAAAGCATCAAAGCACACTGAGGCCTACCCGTCTTTGCCGGATTCCACCCCGGTTCCTGCGACTGATAAAAGCAACGTGTACAAGAGCTATCCAGGAAGGTATTACGTCCTCATTGTGACTGCCCTATTGTGCATGCAACAAAACATTGCCTGGCTCACGTTTGGACCCATCCCCCAAGAGGCCCAAGACAAGTATGGCCTCACGGATATAGAACTCACAATACTGCCAGGTAAATAGAACTGGAACTAGTAGAAAGGGCTGGTACAGCAGAAGTCACAAGCTTAAGTTGCTCGGTTAGGTATGTGTAAGAACAATATCTAGAGTACTGGTAACTCACACCATAAAGTTGGTTGTAGGGACTCCCCACACTCCCCAGCTTATATTTAGCTGCTGCTCTAATCAGGCTTGAGGAAGGTAGCAGCAAAAACGGGGAAAGTGCCCAGTTTGGCCAGTCGCTTTACAAGGGTAGTGTACAGTGTAAAATAACAACCGTGAAATATCGTGAGTTTTTTCAAGGGTCATGTACCTAAAGATATCATTGTGAAGATATCTAGGGTGGAATATATATATATATATATATATTGTTCTTCTACCAGCCATTGGCATTGGATCGAGCAAAGCCTGTTTTATTTTATTTTTTATTTTTATTGTTATTTTGTTAAAGAATACAGTCCTATGGAGTTCCTTTTGCTTACCATTCCCTTCACATGGTTCCTTCATCGATTCGGCCTTCGTGTTGTGGGAGTGGGCGGAGCTTGGATGTTGGCTGTTGGGTGTGGCATTCGTGTGTTCATCCCATTCATGCCTCAGGCCCACACCTGGATATGGGTCATGCATGTGGGCCACATTCTCATTGGTCTGGTAGGATTACCCATCATGCTCATGCCTTCCAAAGTTAGTGCCACCTGGTTTCCAGTTCATCAAAGAAGCTTTGCGACTGCCATTACTGCCAATGCTCAAGGATTTGGAACTGGGTTTGGATTCTTAATGATCTCATTCCTCACGGAGCAGTATGGAATCAGAACAATGCTCTATGTTCAGGCTGAAATAGCCTTATTTGTAGCATTACTTGCTACCATCTATTTCCCACCAAAACCACCAACACCGCCATCTTTCACAGCATCAGAGGAGCGTTCAAGTTTCCTAGAATCTATGAAAAAGCTATTATTGAACAGAAACTTCGTTTTATTATCCATCAGTGGAGGATCAATTATTGGTGGCATTTTGTAAGTTTAACCTAATTGCATTCTAGTATGTACTTACATTAAAATTCACGGCTTTTCTATTCCTAGTGCCTTTTCTTCAGTTATTGGAATTATTCTCAATTCATCATCAGGATTCAATAACTTGGTGGTAGTGCATTCAGTCAACGAATTCTTTTATAGTGTGGCTTGGCTTGGAGCAGCATCACAGATTACAGGCACAATACTGGGACAGATCACTGGATTCTTTGCTGATAGGTAATAATGCCTTTTCAATTTCAGTTCAATAGGAATGCCATAGAATTGCGTTAGTTGGAGTAACTGCTATTTTGTAATTAAAACAAAAATGATGAGGAATTTCTTAATCATATTTTGATCGCAAAATCAGGCAGAAATTAATCTGGATAGGGTAATTTATTAGATTATTTTGTTTACACTCTATACAGGTTTCAACGCAGGTTTAAGTTGATTCTTCTTGTGTTTCTGACCTTATGCACTGGTCTTTCTGCATGGTTCTCTGTGTCACTCTATGGCTGGGGCAGTCAGAATCCAATCAACTACTTCATCAGCTTTGCTTTAGTAAACGTCTTCTCTATGGCAGTTTTCCCCATTTTCTATGAAGCCATTGTGGAGTGCACTTATCCAGTTCCTGAAGGCAAGTCTGAATTATATATAATGTATACTTATTTACTATAATAACACACACTTCTTTGTCTCTATAGGAACAAGTACAGGTGGATTGGCACTAACTGCTAATGGGGCAACACTATTCTTTGCAGTATGTTTGTAATGGTTCTATGCAGATTATAATGATAACATTATAATATATAGCTATAATGTTCGAATTACCCATCTATTTAGTTAGGCGGGCAAAAAAAAAACATCGCCATTTACAAATTATAATTACATCGATGTGTTTTGCCATTAATTGAGAGGGAATCTCTACAATTATAATAAGAGCTTGTTTAGAATTAGTTACTTGTATTTGAGTATTATGCATTCAATTATATACCTCGGCAAACTTGCTCACACTGTGTGACTTGAGTCCACTACTAGTACTTCGTACCTGTGGGTCTTTATGTGCATTCAGTCACTCTTTCATTCAGCAACATTTCTCATAGATCATTGGCATGGCTGGTGTGTTCTCAGAGAAAGATCCACAGAGAGCTAAGATTATGACTTGGGTTCTCACTGGCCTCTCAGCATTGGCCACGTAAGCTTATAAGAAAATTAACTGCATTTAGTATGAATTTGACATACTGTGTGGTGATATATAATAGTGTATTGCTTTTATTAATAATTAGAACATAGCTACTGTAGTTTTTGTATTGTGACAGAGGGATTCTATATGTATTGCCCCGCCTTCAGGGCAGGGCTTCTATATGTAGAGTACCTCCAATTATGTTAATTGTTAGGAACTGTTGCTAGGTTCTAAATTAATTAGGCACTGCAGGCAGTCGTTAACTACTGTTTATAGGGTCCCTCAGGCCCTAAGTGTAGCGCCCTTGCCGCGCTTGGGACGCTACAATCAAGGGCCTTCAGGGACCCTAAATACAGTAGTTCCCTCTGAAGCTGCGCCTAACTATTATATAAACAAAGATCATGCAGAAGGTGAGTACAAGTCTAATAGAGTAGAGCTTATTCATACATACACCTCTATATTATTATCAACAACAAAAAAAGAAAGAAAAAGAAAAAGGAATACATTAATGAAATGAAGTTGTGATTTACTTTTTTTGTTTGTTTGGTGGAGCTGATTGGAGTTTGAAGTTATGAGTAATCCTCTAATCTTGATGTACCTAAATAGGAAAGGGTGAACTATTCTTCACATAGCTATTAGCCATTACAGACTCGCACCCAAAATAAGTACAAATCTTTACAATTTCTTTCTCAGCCTTCTTTTACTCATAGATTTATTCTCTCTTTCACAGGCTTTTTTTTTTTTTAACAATGCAGATTTAAAAATATTTGGTCGCCACCGGGAGTTGAACCCAAGACCGTTTGCTTAACACACAATCACTCTGCCACTGAGCTATGACAACCAGCCAGCAAACAAACACAAATTCTATTCTGTATTTATACAGTTAAGGGATACTGCTATGCTACAGTCTCACTCTCAACATACCAACATCTTTACCTAAAAACATACTCTGAAGTAAATAAGGAAAGAAAAAAAAAAAGAAAAAAAAGAAGCTAAATGCATGATAGTTTTTAGTGAGAAGAGTTAACTAATGCAGGGAACTTATAGCATCACACAGTAATGTCAAATAGGAAGAATTTAACAAAATACAATTCAAGATTCAAGTCATAAAAGCACTCGATTAAAGCTTGCTCATTTTTTCTTCTTATTTTGTTCAGAGGATGTTTAAAGCTTCATAAATCACTAAGACTATCAGGAAATATACTTGTGGCTGTTTGTTTTAAAAGAGTATGTGGGAGGGGGAAGGAAGAGTTCGTAACTGTACGTGAATTATCCAATCATGTCTGTGTTTAGACTATTAGTTCTGTTGGTGAAAGAAGACTACACTAGATTAGACAAAGACACAAAACCTTCATTAAAAGGTCGAAATTTTCCTATACCTGGTCAGCAGCCAGGTATCCAGGCAGAGAATTCCAATGAGAGCTCACCACTTCTACAACCACGACAGTTCAATTAATGATATAGCTAGTTATTTTATTTACAGTTTGTTTCAATATTTAACTCATTCAATTTTTGTGTTACAATAATCTGTGCACAGAATATCTATCTATAATGGCTTATAGATGTTAAAGGAATGTTTTATGCCGATATTATTTAAATATAATTATAGCTATATACAATATATAATATATAATTATAGCTGCAAATGTATCTGATGCAAGGACTTAATTGTGATTTGTGTCACAATCTTGTAATTTTCTACTTCAAATCTTTCCTTGGATAAAAATTCAAGCTACAAAAATTAGCTGAGTATAATAAAGCAATGCATAATTAGCTATTGATATACATCAACCTTGTCAATAGATTTCTAAAGGCTTTTGTAGATGAATGAAACTTTAACTTCTTGCAGTTCTGTCTTCTTACAATAGTAAGATCTCTCACAATTCTTTTGAGAGGTGCTTCAACATCTTGTAGATAATGCTCATGAATCTCTTGTTAATAGCTAGTGAAGTCACAAGCAAGCTTCTAGCACACACACACACACCTAGCTACTGGGTAAAATATGTGGTGAATGGTCAGTTCATAAATAGCTATATCTATAGCTGCATCTTGTCAAAGACTCCTTCTTCAAGTTATTTGTTTTCAAAATAGCCCCCACCTTCTAAAGTAGCAACAAGCCAACTCTTTAGGAACCAATTGATATATCTCTATATCCACTTATAAAATGATCGTATAGTGGTAATGATGATGATATGAAATGATGACCAGGTATAATCTAGTGATGATGATGGTGATCACAATAACAATCAATTCAAGCCAATCAATCTCACGCTCCAGATAACACAACTTGTACCTGTCAGACATCACAAATGCTGAAATTCCCTAGGGTTCTTCCAACCTTTACCCAGGCTAGACACAAAGCCAATGTGGGATACAAGATTGGGGATAGCCAGATAGTTAGTCAAGCCTGTTTCAATGGCAATGTTATCCAAAGCAATGTCTACATTGTGTGAGTTGGAAGATTGAGATCTTAGACCTAGTATAACATCTTTCAAGTGTGTTCGTGGATAAAGTACAGCAGGAGTACAGCAGCCAGGAGCTACCACCACCGAAGAAAGATGTGTGCTGAATTGGCGCAGTGCAATCCAATGTGGACGTCCAATACCGAACAAAACGTACGACACAAGAGCGGCGGAAAGCAGGAAACGAAATACTGTTTCGCAGTAACTAGCCGGGGTCAGGGACACTAAGCAGTCAACAGCATAAGCCAGGATTACCAGCAGAAGACCACCAAGTATTGAAACTAGAATAAGTTCTGAAATAACTTCTCTCTCATTGGACCACCCTTGCCACTTCTCTGGGTAATACAGCTTGAGCAACATCCAGTTTTTACTGGCTTTGTTCATGCGGTAGTCTAGAATAAATTGCAAGCGCTCCATAAAATCGTGGAGAGGTAGTGCATCATCTTCCAATATAACAGAGAAAGTAGCATTCTTCGCATGGCACCATTCAAGCGCTTTCACATAATCTTCCTTTTCTTTGATAAACTTAGAGAGTGATTGCTTCAGTACTTTTTTGTTTGAATAGACTGGCACACTAGAAGACAAATTAACAGCTTCCTGGTGAGATGGCCCTTCTGCATTGAATATAGAAAACACTGATTTTTTAGGAGAGAGCTGTGATACAAGGCCTGCTACAACCTGAGTCAAAAAATTAATTTGTGCTGGCCTGCTGACAGTAATGATGACAAAACAAAACTCTGGATTCTTGTTCATCCTGTTGATTCTTCTCCAGCAATCTCCAGCGCAGTTTAGACGGCTTAGAACAGCTTTTGCACGCTGTACCCGAATGCTGTTTTCCACCAATAGATTGTCATGATCCTTCTTAATGGACGACGAATAAAATCGTGAATATGGAAGGTCTTGTGCAACGTAGGGAAGAACAAAGCCCGCAATAAAGGCGTAGAGCATGCACAACATCATCGCTCTCACTATAACAATCTTCACAGCCATTTCTAACAGGCCGCATCGTGCAACAAGAGACTATTGTCTTCTTACTTTTTATTAGGTTTTGAATAACTACCTTTCACTATTGGATGGGTGTGGCTTTACCACCTGCACACAAAATGACGACATTTTACGTAGTTGGAGTAGCTAGAGCTAGACCTTTTACCTAATCTCCCCGAGAGAAATCAAAATGGTGTGTTGGGGGTGTATCGCCTAGCCAGACCGGCAGACCCTAGGCAATGCATTCTTTCAAGAGTGCCACTAAAGAGTATCATTCCTTTTGAGCAAGGCACAGCAAGCAGAGCCAAGGATGGAGATGCAAAGGCAACTAGCTAGAACCATAACTTAATCTATAGGTCCACCTTTTCTTCCCAATGCTCAAAGCCAGTGTAATTCTCCCTCACAACTAATAAGCTTACCTGAGTCATTAGTCTTGTTTGGTCAGACCCTAAAAGTCTGGCTACCTGAGATACTGAGCCACCATTATAATAAAGATGCAAGGCAGGAGTGCCCTCTTTACAAGAGGTGGTGTGGCCTAAGTCTATTGTCACATGAGCTGGTTATTGTTGGGCTAAGTGTGCTGTATAAACTTAGTACAGCATATATAATATTCTAACAAAATGTTTAGATATGTTTTGATTAGTATTTGATTAAAAAAAATTGGTGATATAGGGAATGTTTTGACACATTGAAATCAAAGCAACAAGTTTGCAAAACCACACACACTAAAAAAAAAAGACAACACCACATATAGTAATTGAGATATTCCTTTTATATAGAATGTCGTACTAAACCTCATTTGTTTTGCCTATAAACAAATACTATTGCAATTATGGCAGCTGTTGCTGCAGCTAATGCTATCAGTGCTTTACTGCTGGAGTAGTGGGTGCGAGTTTGAGACTGACTAGTTCTTCTCAAAACGGCAAGTTTTAAGTTTCTCCATAGGTCCTGTGGTGTGATCCTAACCAACACTTCTTTCAAAGCCACTTGAAATTCACTCTCCAATTGGCGATCTAGCTTATGGCCTAGTTGCAATAGGCGATCAATCAATAAATTCACAGCTATATCGCTGCCCATCTCAGTATTCCATTCTTCCTGGTTGACTGCTAGCAAGGCTGGGATGGATAAAAATCTTACCCGGCCGAGACACGTGCTCCAAAATGTCGTGAACCAGGGAGTACTTGAAGATGCCAGAGCTGGTATCCTCTCTTTGTTGAATCCTGTAGGGATCACTGGAATGCGATCCACATCTTTCTTATCTACCCCAGCCTCAAGCACTGCATTTCTCAAAAGTTTTGTCCAGCCATCAACTCTACCTTGAAAGTATTCCTCTAAACTTGTCCCATCAGCACTCAATGGTACACAAACATCATTAGCAAAAGTTAAGGCAAAGAGTGACCGTTTCCAGAAATCTGTTCCAAGAGACCCAGTCAGATCTGCAATAGCATCATAGTCCCCTTGCTCAGCTCTGGTCTGTGTCATCTGGACACAGTACACATACAGGTCCACATTGTCACTAATGTTACTCCTGATGTCCTCCAGAAGACTTTCTTTATCTACCAAAGGGTCCTGCAGTCCTGGTGTGTCCCACAGAGTGACGTCTATGCCATGCAAGGTAACTTTCTTGTAAGGAACTTTGCATACCCTGCTATACTTTGTCACCTTGGTAGTCACAGCTTCCAATCCTGACCCAACCTCTGCGACTTGCTTGTTCAGAAGGGAGTTGATAAGAGTAGACTTTCCGACACCAAGTTTTCCCACTACAAAAATTCTCAGAGTTTTGCTCTCATTCACCCACTTTTGAACTTTCCCAGAGATATCTTCACTGTGCGGTGCAGCCATCAGCAATGTAATTATGATGTACCAGAAGATTTAGCTCAGGCAATTCATTTATAGTTGTTTACAAGTCCACACACTCGGCTTTTTACCGATACTTTCCAAGTATATATAAACCACGCCTACCAACGCTTTAAAACCAATGGTTGATAATACCAACATCATATCAGTCTGCTGGCAGACATCTCTTATCGGTTCGGTAAAGGGTTTCAATACTCCAGACCTAGGTCAGCCTCCCACCCACTTATGTGTGGGCACAAGGTGGTTTATTTATTTTAACAATCCAGCCCCACAGACACCACAACAGTACACTAACCTCAAGAAGACCTCTCCAGGCAGCGCTATGTGAAATACTGTGACCATTAGGTGCTGTTCACCTTATTAATATTGCTATTGTCATTTAAATCATCACCATCACAATTGAACACTTTTATTCATGTTAAATGGTGAATAATAAATTGAAATGTATATTATATTATATATTCACAAAAAACTTATTCTTTACGCCAATAATAATACACTACCCCAGCAATGACTGCTGCAGCAGCAGTCACTAGTACAATCTGCGCACATCTCGAGTAATTATGATGTTGACCTGGTGCAGAATCTGTATCTGTGTAACTCTTATTCAGAATAGCATCTTTCAGATACCCCCAGAGATCTTCCTTAGGGATTTCCAACAGAGAATGTGGATCCTGTTCTATCTGAAGCTCAAGCTGGTCACCCATTCGTTGGAGCCGCTCGGTAATCACCCTCACAGTTATTGCATCTCCTACTTCAGTAGACCACTCCTCTTGATTGACCGTGAGAAAAGCTGGAATTGAGAAGAACCGTATCCGATTCAGGCAAGTAATCCAAAAGGTAGAGAACCAAGGTGTACCTTTGGCTACCAGTGCTGGTATCCTCTCTTTCCTGATTCCAGTGGGGATCACTGGAATGTGATCCACATCTGTCCTATTTACCCCGGCTTTTAAGACCGCAGTTCTCAAAATTTTTGTCCAACCATCTACTCTTTGATCGAAGTATTCTTGGAGGGTTTTTCCATCCGCGCTCAGTGGCACACTGACATCATTAGCAAATGTTAAGGCAAATAAGGATCTTTTCCAGAAATCTGTTCCCAGTGATCGTGTAAGGTCAATGATAGCATCATAATCTCCTTGTTCAGCTCTGACCTGTGTCATTTGAATGCAGTACACATACAGGTCCACATTGTCACTAATGTTACTCCTGATGTCTTCCAGAAGTCTATCTTTATCTACCAAAGGGTCCTGCAATCCAGGTGTGTCCCACAGTGTAACGTCTATGTCATAAATTTTAATTTTTTTGTAATGAACTTCCTCTATTTTGTCGCTGTAGTCTGACACTTCGGTAGTCACCGCTACTAGCCCCGACCCAACCTCAGCAACTTGTTTGTTGAGGAGGGAATTGATAAGCGTTGATTTTCCAGCTCCAAGCTTTCCAAACACAAAGATTCTCAGGGTCTTGCTTTCGTTCACCCACCTCTGTACTCTCCTTGACGCTTCTTCACTGCTTAACATACTCGTAAAGTCCAACGTCCAAAACGTTCACGAACGAACTTGAGGAAAACTAAAAGGTGTGTACCACAGTTAGCAGACCCTTTACCAAATAGCTATGTTTGTGTGTCGCGTTCCATGCAGTGGAGTACACATCACATAGGTATAATATAGATGATAATAATTTGAACATAAAACAAATAAATTAATCATAAATAATACATCAATATATCACAAAGATTATTCAGTTAACCTGCTATCCCAATAGAAAGTGCAGAAAGACATGCCCCTAAGACAAACATTGCAGCCACTTTTGAATTCCTCTTTTGTACTGTTGCCATCATAACTTCAGAAATTAAACGAGTTACTTCAACGGGAGCTAAGTCTTTAACAAGAGACTGAACAGAAGACTGAACAGATAATGCATCTGAATCAGTGGGTTTTGTCATACGCTGTGTTATGACCTTAGCATAGTCCTCACTAAGTCTTCCATCGACGGAATTTGAGCTGTGAATCACTAAAAAGGCAGGTATAGACTCGAAAAGCATTCGAGCTAAGCAGATTTTCCAGAATGTTACAGACCAGTTAGGCTGTGTCAAAACATTCAGTGGACAGCCTTTATATCCACACGGTATGAACGGTATGTGGTCAGCCACTTCTTTAGGGACACCCCCCTTGATGAGGTACTCCTCTTTAACCATCACTTGCCACTGGTGCCACTTTCGTTCAAATTCGTCTCTTAAAGTTGTGCCCTCAGGTGCACTGCGCTTGACCTTCACTAGGTTTGCTCGAGTGAGAGCAACCACTGTACGACTCCAGATATCAACGCCCAATTCTTCAGTGAGCAGCTTAATGGAGTTTTTGTCTCCTACATCACTCCTTGTCCGTGTCATATCAATACAGTATATCATGAGAGATATTTCACTTGTACTCCAGGCCTGCTTGATACTCTCAATGCCGTACATTGCTTGCTCTTCATTAGGGTCTTCTAATCCTGGAGTGTCCCATATCTGGACGTCAATATTTCGAATGGAGAGCTTCAGCTGTGGGAGTGAGACATCATGTACATTGCCTTTGTAGGAACTCACACTTTTCGTGACTGCAGTCAAGCTGGACCCTACCTCAGCCTCTTTCATTCGTAGCAAGCAATTGACAAGGGTGGATTTTCCAGCTCCTACTTTTCCTGTCAAAATTAGGCGAAGACTTTTGCTATGGTGGACCCAGTTCTCTACTCTCTTACGAGCATCTTCGAGCTTCAGGTTTCGTACTCGGTCAGTCGGAGTCCTAGACTGTGGTTGCTTTGAACTGTCACTGTAATCGAGCTCGGCGGGTACCTCCTCATCTTCTAGGCCGTAAATTGCTTCCTGAGCTTCAGAAGGCAGAGTAGATGAACTAGTTGCCACCCGCGGTCCGTCGGCATAGGCCATACAAGATGACTACCGCGGCCGGCTAGCTAACCGTGTTATGTTTTTTTTTCAATGAGGAAGTTGCATCTGTGAGTGGGGGTAGCGCCTGGTTTGTTGGTGTGTCATCAGTGCATGCTGCTGGTATATAGTCGCGGTCAATTGGGCGGAGTCAAACCCTCTTATATCCACTTATGTACACATCCAGAAATAGTGCATTCAAACAATACATTTGATAGGGATTAGAACAACAGAATAATTACATGGCTAAAGTATCCTCAGATAATATGCATTTGTTTGATTTCTTCTGCTAAACTATGGCATCTAATGTCTTGTAAGAGTTGAATTACTCCTTTCCATGTGCAAGGATAATTTTCAGTGCCTCCTTTTCTAATCCATTCCTGAAAAACATTTCTACAGCATTCTACAGGGTTCCTCAAAGTTTTTTCTCCAAAGCTATCGAGTAAGGGATCATTAATTTCCAGCAGGTCGCCTATTTCTAGCCACTGGTTCATGACTCCTTCAAGGATTCGAACTTCATTATGACGACCTAACTCGTCCTTCTTCAAAAGTCTTAAGTTGGACAAATTGACTTCTATCACTGGTGAAGGACTTCCGTCTAAAACTGTACGGATTTTGTCTTCTACCACGTCAGAAAAGATATCTTTAATCTGTTGGAAAAGTTGTTTGGCAATGCTTTTGCTTCGCATCGTTGAAAGACCAGAGATTTTTTTTTCAGAGTCGAAGTCTACAGCTGCAACACATCTAGCTAGGTGATCTGGCTGAATTTTGTTGGGATTTACAGCAAGAAAAGCCGGGAGAGCCAAGCAGTTGATTCTTGTTATGCACGCATGCCAGAATTTCACTGACCACTGATTATCACCGAACAGAGGATCATTGTGGTAACCAGCCATGATGACAGGAATCAAGCCATTGTCAGAGCACATGGTGCTTTCATTCAAGTATGTCCTCCACTCTCTCAAACGATGCTGGGTGTACTCTTCTAGAGATTTATGCTTGCCGTCTGGTGGAAGGTGCAGTTCATTTGCAAACGTTAATGCAAAGACAGCTCTCTTCCAGAATCCTGTTCCTAGTGCCTGTGTTATTGATCGCAGTGACTCAGAGTCTGCATTAGTTGGCCTAGATTTAATACTAATGCAGTAGACGTACAGGTGAGCGCTTGAAGCCCCCTCAGAGTTAGTTATGACATCTACTGCTCTGCTTCTTTCCCTTTCAGTAGGATTGTGCAAGCCTTTTGATTCCCAAATAGTTACCTTGATGCCTCGTATTTGGGTTAACTTTTCCAAATATTTCAAAGGTCCTTTATATTGTAGTTGGTCATCATTTTTTGGAACTGGAATTAATACACTCGATTCTTCAGCCACCTCTTTTCTAAGCAGAGAATTTATAAGAGCAGATTTTCCGCATCCCACCGTACCCAAGAAAAATATGCGCAGATCCTTACTTTCTGTAATCCATTCTTCCACTTTCATAGGATCAGCGGCCATTATTGTTGCAATGAGCCCCACCCTCAAATACATGCCTTTGCGTTATTTGGGCATGCGCAAATACTTGTTAACCGCAGATTGCGGGTACTTCAACGTATACAAACGTATGGTTATCTCTTCTGTAAGACTAGAGTGGCGTATATACCTTACTACAAGAGTTCCAGCATTACTTCTTCGGAGCTCTTAATTAAGACACCACTAATTAAATGCGAAGTTCTATTGTCGTTCCAGCCTTCAGCAGGGACTACTCTCAAAAAGATACTTTGGAACCTAGCTATTTTCATAAGAGGTTATAATGAATCTTCTATTGCAATAGTATCACATACTCTAGAGCACATACAATAGGTGTGGTATAATACATTCATACAGTCTTGGTCATATACAAGTCTTTCTGCACAGCCAGCTAAACATAACTGACTGACATGCCATACATAGTTATGTGAAAAAATAAATTGGTATAACACTAAAATAAAATATCAGTGAAGAGAGAAAAGACAATAAAAATATAAGAAATTCTAAAATGGAGTTTCTGTGTCCCGTACTTTGCGCCCAGTCACCTGAAATTGAAGAGAAAAGTGTAGCAAGTCAACATATATTATTACTAATATCATATTCATAGTTATGGGTAAAACATACAAACAAACAACTCACTGCTGGTTTTCTGTACACTGAGTTGTAAGCATCTCGAAGCAGAGCATATGGAAAACAAGACTCCAGAAGATCTCGAGTGAGAAATGGAGATTCTTCCACAAACTAAGGAGAATAACATATTTCACATACTTGGCCAATGCAATTACAATTTGTATTTACCAGGTCAAGCAGAAGGTAGACAGATTCTCTTGCTTTGGGAATGTCCTTTTCTCTTTCTGTCTCCTTTGCCAAAATCATAATTCTTGAACTAGTGAACTGTACATGTCACATCAACATACAGTTTTAAGTACACTGTACGTATGAGCTGGTATAACTAATAGTTATGATACACAGCGGATAATTTGTGACCGTCTACAGGAAAATTAAACACAAAACAGGCCCTGTCAAAAATTTCTTACATGTTCATTGGCATCCAGATATCTCCAAGTTTTATAGCTATAGCTTCAACACATGACCTAACCATTTTAACTCTCAACCCTCAAGCTCCTACATTTTTGAGAAGTAAATAGATCTTTTCCCAAGTTTATTCGCACCACGCTGTGCCCAATTCTCCTGTGCACTATCACATTTGTTGTTTCTTACCACAAGAAATTCCTTCATCCTTTCCTTCTGGTGGCTCTCTCCGTACAGGGCAAAAATGGCTCCAGCCAGAGCATTGACAGCAGTGGGGATGCAGTGAGCGTTATTTTCATGGCCTTCAAAGAACGGGAGGAAAGTTGAGTCCAGTTTGAAGGCTAGCTCCCTGGGCAGGGTAACACCCACAAACACAAGGTACAAACTCCATATAGTGTAGTCTTCCCGAGTTTTATCTGATGAAACAATAACAACAAACATAGTCAAAACAATTATTTCAGACACACAAACAAAACAAAAAAAAATCATTAAAAAATTGACTATATAATATAGGGTGAGTGAATACCAATAACATTTCAAATGAACCACATCACAAATCCACCTCAGATAGATATCTTACTGTGTTCGAGTATATAAGATGTACAGAACAGACAGATATATTCACCTATACTCACCATTGTGTGTGTGTGTGTGTGTGTGTGTGTGTGTGTGTGTGTCTTACCACAGTGATTCTGAGACTTGATAATATTGTAGAGAAGAGGATCCACATCACAAGAAATACCAGCAGCGATTGCCATCTGGTCTGCAACCTACAAACACACAAACATCTTATTAACTACACATAGCCAAGAAGAAAATGTGCAACAGTTTCGTCACCTGGTAAGATGACTATTCCGAGAGTAAAATAACAATTTGATTATGTTGTGGGGTGTGGACAAGAAAGGTAAATTTCAACAACCATCAACTTGAACAATATGGACGAAATCTCTCCGTGTGTGTGTGTGTGTGTTGTGTGACCACCCTTTCACCCACATTAGAAGACTTGTCTGGAATGTTCTTCTTGAAGTCTGAGATAGAGCTGAGCAGAAATGGTATCCGATAGCTGAGGGCAGAGTTCAGAGCTTCCAGTGTGCACTTCCTGAAGGCCATAATGATGCCCACAATAGTAGTCCTGGCAATTAAATCTTCAGAATCTAGAACACAAAGAAACACTCTTAGAATTAAAGACACCACTGAATGTCGCAGGATAAAAAAAAAGAAAAAAAAAAAAAAAAAAAAGAATTCTCATGTACTGTATAAAGTCAGGTGTGTATGTGTGTCCTGTGCCATTAAAAATATCATAAAACATCATAACGGTGAAAACAGTCACCATAGTGCTAAAGCTTGAAGGGACCCTATGCCTCAAACAAAAACGAACTATTCCCCTGCATTTACAATATATTTCAGGGCTGCGTACAGAAAACAAATCTAAAGAGGTGCAAAAACAACTTCTCAGATTCTAGGAGGGGCAATAGAGAACATACAGAAGCTGTATACATCAGAGACACGTGCAGTGACTAGAAGCATACGCAGAAACATGCTGATCTCTTGTTGCAAAGTCAAAAAGACAAGGACTTCTCGGGGAGGAGTGAAGGCTTTTTAAGGAAAGTGGGAGGGGATGGAATTCTCCCCTTAAATGCAGCCCTGCATTTATATTCTTCACCCCTGTCCATTCCACACACACACACACACACACACACACACACACACACACACTACAACAACTCACTTTTGAGTTTGCGCAGGACCTCAGCGAATATCTCGGGTTTGTCTCTGTTGGTGTGTAAAGCTAGCAGAGTGTCCTGGTTGGCTATCACCAGCTTCTTGATCTCCTTTACCTGACCTCCGACCTGCTCCATCAGCTTCTCCCCCAAAAAGCGGATACCGTACGGGCCAATAATCTCAGCCAACGCCTTCAACTCTGAAAGAGATAAAACCATAGCATACATCTGAAATAAAGAGAGCTGAACAACAAGTTCATTATAAAAAAAAGAGCTTCAGCATTAAAAAAAAAAATATATATATAAAAGTAAAAAAAAATAAAAAAAATAAAAATAATTAACACGTGAATGTTATATTGTGAACTTATAGCTAATTAGAGTAATTAGAGTAGCAGGCCAAACGGTGAGCCTCGATGGTGATTTAGTGTGTATGCCAGCTCTCAATGAATCTATTTTGATGCTGTCATCAGACCTACAGTTAGAGCTCCATCGCTTGCATCATAACACAGCTTTCCCAACCAGCTCAATAAGTCACTTCAAAACTTCTCTATTTACAGCTCACCTGTCATATCCGTGTATTCCTCTGCCTTGAAGAATAAGGACTTCCTGCTGACAAAACATTTCCGACTCTTACTGTAGCAGACACTACCACTGGCCACTCTCTTTAATAATGTCCCAGTGTACCTAAACACACACACACACACACATACACACTATTGATTTGATTAGTTTTGAGACTGAGCACAACACTAAACTTGACACATTTTCAAGTGATTGATCATCCCCCCTCAACTACAAAAAAAACAACAAAAAACAACAAAAAATTTGGGAGAGAAAAGCTGCAAGTAATAATTCAAGTCATACAGAGACAAGGAAATAGTTTTAAAAACAACAACAACAAAAACAAAACAACAACAACAAACAAACAAAAGACTATCACGGAACAGGTCAAACTACCAATTTACAAATAAAGCAACTACCAATTATTATGAAAAATTCCATGGACCCCACACAGTGAAGCTTCACACGACCCCAGGAGATGTTTTATTAGCCTTACCAACTGGCATATATTGAGGCTACAGTAGACTCTCCCTTGGAGTCCAGTTGCTGGGTCTCCTGCAACAGCACGGCCGTCAGCACTCGCGTCATGTCGATGTTGACGTGAAGCTCCAGGCTACGCAATGACGACATGTACGATTGGATACGAGCTAGCACCTCTGAGGGGCGTGCTATCTCTAGGGTGTCAGAGTTGTAGTTGAGCATAGCAACCACATGCCTGCCATGAACATGGAGATACAACATCAGCAACATGTACTAATTACAACAATTCACAAAATCACAGGGAGTACTTATTTTTCCAAAATCAAACAAAAAATATATACCTGAAAGAACGGGGAATAACAATAAACAAAATAAAGACAAAATATACCAAAAAGTTATCTCTACAAGAATAGAAAGAAAAAAAAAAGAAAAAGAAAAAAGAAAAGAAGCTATATCAATTACAATACATACTTTACTGATGCCCCTCCCATGCTATTACAATACATACAGTGCTTCCAGCTTAAAGAGTGGATTTTTTAGCTTTTTGGTTAAGGTTGCTAATTCTGCTATAATTTCTCAAGTATGTGTAATAGAAAGCTAAAAAATTGTATTATTATACATTAATGTCATATTAACATACAGACAAAACAATTTTGTGGGTTTGTGGTTATTTTTGTGGTTATAGGTGATGGAACCGGGAGCTTCAAGACAGTGAATTTGGAAGTGTTTAAGCTGAAAAAAGAGAAATTATTTGTCCTTATCTCTATAACTTGGTATACTGATACTTTAATACCTGAAGTTTCATATGAGCCTAATTTTGTGGGCACACGAAATTTGAATCTCGAAATATTTGAAAAAAAGTGTTTAAGCCAGGATTTTTGAATTTATTGAGCTATATCTCTAAAATTTTGACACATGATGTAAAATTGCTTTAAAATAATTATGTATAACTTTGGTAGCTATACCTTGAAAATTAAGTGAGTTGTGGCTGTTTTTCACCAAAAAAAAAATATGCACGGTAAGGGTCATCAAATGATGACGTTTACAGCGGATTGTGGGCCTATAGTACACGTAAACGCGACGTCACAAAACAGCGCATGCGTATTTGTGCAAGGGCGCCAGTTTACCGCTAATTGTTGCACGGGTATGGCTGATTTAGCTACGGTTGTATCTCAGGCCCTAGCAGGTATCAAGTTTTACGGCGTTACTGCCTATCGCGGCCAGCGTTTTAGCTTCCGTCTGGAGCTGCACAACCCGTAGGACTCCAACTGCATCGCCCTGATGTTGTCAGAATACCGAATGCTGGGAGCCTTGGGAGTATTAAACTCCTTCAGCTTTTCTTCAGCTCTTGAAAAAGATGACCTCTTGGATAGGCTTGGCTCCAAGTTAGTAATATACCAGCCAACAATTCTGTGACTGATTTCGACTTCGTTTACTGCTGCTAGTAGAACGATGATAATCCATACAGCCGATTGCAGTTAGGGAAAGTCCCGTCTTACCGCTCAGGGAAATAACCGTTTGACCTTAGCTCGTTAACTAGTTACGTTTAATGACGAACTACCGCAAAATCTTGACGTAAAAAAAAATGGCGTAAAATGTATTAGAGTGAATGAGAAAAGTTCTGTTCTCCGTTTTCCATTCTCTAAACAGGCAGTTTTACTATTGTAAACATTATTGGGATGATGAAGAAAAGGTATGTGTATGTTAAATGACTGTAGTGAGGGTCTATACAGTAGTTTAAAAAAATCCACTCTTTAAGTTGGAAGCACTGTACTTTACTGATGCCCCTCCCATGCTTCTGCTCCACACTTAGCAGCCTATACACCAACACAACCAATAGCTGCTTTAACTGGCTTGTTGAATATACGTATGTAAAGTGAGTGTGTGTGTGTGTTTGCATAAGCTTTTCCTAGTTGAGATGCTACAGTAAAAAGGTATAGTACACACGTACATATAGTGTATAGCTATATACTCTCACAAGGCCACATGGCAAAAAAATTACATGCATATATCATCATGTGATTAGCACGGGACTTAAAGGACAACATTAAGCTGAAATTTGACCCACTCTAATTTGACGACCATATACCGAGTTGAAGCAAGACAACAACAACACCCAAAACAACTAAAAACAAAAAACAAAACAAAAAAACAACAACAAAAAACAAAAAAACAACAACTAAAGCAAGAAAAATAGTACAACACAAAACCCTAGCATACTAGAGGTATAATTAGAAGCATGGGATTGCTAACGTATATAGCTACCTATGTATACCGATGGTTCACTCAGTCTAACCACACCCCCACACACTTCATAAATAAGTCCTCCAGGTGGGATACTAGGTATTCCCTGGGAGAGAAGACGTGGTCCCAGGCTGTGATGGTGGGGAAACAGTTGACAGAGAAGCAGATGGACACCAAGTTGGCCAGAGTTGAGTCTTGTCTACAGTAACAATATCAATAGAAATCTCCAGTTGCTCATCAGTAGGGCTGTCAATTACAACTTACCTGATAGTGTCTTCCCTCATCCTTCGATAGCTTTCTTCCCCAGGATTGGATGGAGCCACTGGAACATTCTTACTCTTCTGTTTAGTTTTGCTGCTATGAGTCTATACAATATTAAACAACAACAACAACAACAACAACAACAGGTGTCAAATAAACCAGACATTGAGTGGGTGGGGTTAGTGGGCCTGTGAAGTAGATATGTACGCATTGTGCAAGTGATTACAATACACAGAAAAGGACAGGGAAAATTTAAAGTTATATAAGTTGATGCAATAAGTAATACTAAAAAAATATTGCCCACACGAAAATTTGCATTAACATTCTGTGAAAATATCACTTGAATTATACAGGAAAAAATTTTTTTTTTTATTAAGTTATCTTTATTTGACTCGCACTCTCTCCTTCCCCCCCCCCCCCCCCCCCCCCCCCAAAAAAAAAAAAAATAATAATAAAATAAAATAAAATAAAATAAATAAAATAAATAAATCCCAAGCTACTCACGAATTGATAGTAGGCGCTGGCCTTGTGTGGTAGTAGCTGGTCATCCAGTGACATCCTCTCTGAACACAGAGTGCCCAGGGTGACTTTCACTTCCTTAGCGATCATCTCCAGGAAGTGGTTGATGGTGTTCACACATTGCTCCCCTATGGCAATACGCTAACACACAAACACATAAGTCAATTGCACCAATATTTCTTACAAATTGAGAAAAAAGTCCAGTAGTTTCCTATACTAAACAGAGAATAATACCAGGAGTACTGTAATTCCTTTAAAAACCCAACACATGTATCACTAGGTAAATCAACTCTTCTTCCGCTCATGCAAGTGATATGTACAGAATGTGGTAGTGAAAGGACAAGTGATTATTTATGCTAACATCAGAAACAATTTTCTGATCTTTAAATAAGTGAGCAATATTTAGTCGGAATATAGCAAAGAACCTTCACTTGTTAAACATACACTAGCTATAATATTCAAATGGCTATCTTTAAACTTTGCAGTTTAGATATAATAGATCTACTCTTTCCATTCCCATTCCACAAGACTGACCTCTTCAGGGCAGAAAGGTGAGCAAGCGTTGATGAACTCCCCACACACCATCGGGTACGATATAATGAAGCGAACCATCGTGGACGACTTGAGAGCACGGTTGAACTCCGTGTCCATCTGATGGTGAAAGAAACTAGGGAAAAAAGAAAGAATTTTTTTTTTTTTTTTTTTTTAATAAGCACGTACAGTCACCATTACTTAGTTAGCTCTGTAGGTACAACTTATTTCATTTGAAGAATAAAAACAATTCTAAATAATACCCACTTGAATTGTGTATGTATGTGTGTGCATGTGTCCCTCACCAGCCTAATCTATTTTAACTCCCTTCAACTTCCTCCCTTCCCCTTCTTCTCCAGCTCCCCACTCACCACAGGAAGGACATGTCAGCCTGCTCTATGAGCAGCTCCTCAAAGTCATCCACAAGTCTGGAGTGAACTATGACCCCATTCATGGCTGGAGCCAACGTTGAGTTCTCTGAATCCCTCAAACTACACGATATGTAAAAAAAGTAGATAAAAGGTTACACACAGCCGGATAAATACAGGCTCGTAACACTGTCGTGCTAACTTTCTAAATTAAGTATTAACATGTTATGTAAGTGGCCACTTCTATTTGGAGAGTGGTATAAACTTTACACTGGATCGAGAAGAAAACTTACAGTATTCAACACCAACACCATCATCACCACCCCCACCATCACCCCATCACCACTCCCATCATCACCCCCACACCTTCCCCATCACCACCCCCACCAACACCCCATCACCACCCCCATCACCACTCCCATCATCACCCCCACACCTTCCCCATCACCACCCCCACCAACACCATCACCAACCACTGATTACTCCTTAACCACCCACCCTCACCTGAGTGGTGCTTTGTTGACGGAGGTGAGAGCCTGCAGTCTGAACCAGTCCAGTCTGAGAGCTTGGAAGTCCACCTCCTGAAGTTCCTTCGTCTCCTTGCCTTGAAGGTGCATGAGAGTGTTCACGAAAGAAGTGGTGAGTAGACTTTCTTCTTCTGGACATACTTGGATTTGCTACAGCCAATGAAGGATGTGCAGTCTTAAACCTGGGATAAGTAAACTAGAGGACTAAGGGTGCAAATCCTCAGCGCATTATTACACTACTAAGATTTCTTCAGATTATTTCAACTTCTAACTACTGAGGACACACGCGATTAAGAGAAAATATGCGAATTATAAGTGATCATGTGACTGCTGTATGATGTAAACCAATGTATTTGAAAGGTAAGGGTCGTTGCATCTATAGCTTGTGCTTGTTTGGAGCTGAAGTTTCTCCGCATTTACTTGGAAACTAACTCGAAATTTGAAGAAGTGGTCAATGGACTTAAATTCTCCTACTGCGTCAGGTCATAGATGTTTTAAAGGTTAGTTCTCAGCTATTCATGAAATCAAATGCTGACAGACAGACAAACACACTACTACAACCCTCTCGCGCATGCGTGCTGAGGGTTAAAAATCTTAAATCCTCCCTAAAAAATGAACCACGAATGAATATAAGGCATGTATGTATACTATTTATTATGTACTGAACAGGGCCTAATACCTGTTGTCACACAGGAAATGCTTTACAGTAAACAGGATGTGGCTAAGGCAACATTTTCCCATATCACCTGTGTTCAGAGTTACCACGTTGGGTTATTACATACGTCTCCCTAGGTTAAACAAGTGTTTATTGCACAAGAAACACGTTACCATGGTATTCAAGCATGAGCAGTACATAATACATGTATTATTCATAGAATACTGCAGAATATCACTCGTCTGATTGGCCGTATTTACGCTCGTGCCTGCGGCACTCGTATAAACAGTAAACCAACAGACTCATGATATTCTCCTTGTATCAAATGAATAATATACATATATTGTATGTATATTATATACATACATATATGTATATTATATACATACATATATGTATATTATATACATACATATATGTATATTATATACATACATATGTATATTATATACATACATATTTTTTTAGTTGCATGTACACATGTAAATACAATATTCATGAAGGGACATCAGTTGGTTCCTTCACACATTCCGTTAACCTCAGTGTTCCTGGATTAGTCTCACAGGTTGATGCAAGACATAAAACAAAACAAAAATACACACGCACACAATACTTTAACCAGCAGTACCAGTTTAAAACAACTCTACCAGCTTCTGTGCAAGATTATCTTTAAATACTCAACAGTAAGTAGATACGTATGTAAACAGAAACCTTCAGACTCTATCAGCACCAGTGAAGACTACTATCAGCACCAGTGAAGGGGTAACAAACTAACTACTGAATCACTCATTCCCATCTCCCCAACCATTGCAAGCTCACCATGACAACATTCCTCATGAGTTGAGCATCAAATCCTGACATGTATTTCATGTAGTAGTTAGCAATGATACGATGATGTTTACGCATCAATGCTACAACACAACAACAACAACAAACAACAACAACATTGAAGAGCCAAAAAATAATAAAACACATACATGCCTGTTATTGCCTCCAATCTCTCACACATGGCATGGCTGCCTTACCAAGCACGCCAATTTACAATCATTAGGAGGAAGATATGAAAATGAAAAACAACAACAACAAACAAACAATAACAAAAACAAAAAACAAAACAAAAAAAAACAAGTAGCGCATGAAGTTTGCAATAGCAAGGCTCTATCTAGTGGCGGTGGTAGGGGGTGTGGGTGGAGTTTGTGGAAAGGTTTTAATAATACTTCTTAGGTTCTAACTTATCAGCTTCCCACTAACATTGCAGTCTGTGTGTAGTATGCTGTTGAAAACAAACTCGAACTACGTACTACATTTATGTAGATAGATCATACAACAACAGACAATATTGGTGTACACCAGCTTAATTTCCTTTCCCTCAAACTTTCATATGTATAATATAGAGGGTAGTGAAATATTCCGAACTTCCTACCCAAACAAAACTTTTGTAGACAGAACCCTTAATGAGTAATGGGTGGAGCTGAGGCTACCTTTGAGTTGCACGATGTGGAATATGAGTTCTGGCAGAGCATGGTCTGAGTAGTCTTCAAGGTTGGGGCGGCTCTTTGCCTTCGGAGCTGACGCTCCACTGTGCTTGTAGAGCCAGTGAACTTCATCAGTGGCTAGAGTCAGGGCATTCAACACTGTGATGGCCTGCAACAACAACAACAACAACAACAACAACAACAGCATACAGAAAATGTCAAATTTAAAGTCACATAGGAGTTCCTTGGCACTGATGACCGATGTTAGCTAAGTAGTGTGAGCGTGGGCGTGGTTAGTAAACAACATGCATGAGCTATTTGTTGTCAGTTAGTATAGAATTTCTTCTTACACCTTTCTATAAGAAAAATCTGTGATCTGACAGTAGTGTATGCACATTGAAATCTGATATCTTCACCACAACACCTTGTAGCTTTATTCGTGGAATGTAAGGTAAAGGAGATAACAAAAATTGCACGCCATAGAAATTTCTTAATATGCACAAAAATTCATTAGAAATATATTAGTGTCACTTTGAGTAATTGCCCACAAGCTGCATGCACACTCACACACATACACACACACACACACACACAACTAAGTACATACACACCTTGGGTCCCAGCAGACCAGGAGAATCTGAAAGCAGAGAGATGAGTTCACTAAGTGCTGTTCGGAGGTAGCGACGCCTCTCTCTATGAAGAGGACCCCTGCAAACATAAGAACACAAACGTTATAACCGTGTCCAATATAATTCACTGCTGAAGATCCCCGCCCTTACCTTGCTTTACTCTGACATACTAACTGATTTACGCAAGGCAATTGTGCCTAGCTAACTTGAAATCTAACCAGCACATCTTTGGTACTGGCTACCTGACAGGGCGTAGCTTCACCCACATCTCTTTAGCCAGTATGAACTCTTACCACTACCTCCCTACCCCCCCCCCCCCTCGACACGCACGCACACACACACACACACACACACAAAAAGACATTGTTTGGATACCACCATAGCCTTGTCAACTATTGCCTATCTCTACATCACCATAGTAACTTACGCATTCAAAAGAGCGTGGTTCAGAGCATCAGATGCTTCTGAAGATCGCTTACGGTCCCTGCAATCAATAGCACCAAAATAACATTCATGGAGAAAAGAGAAAAAAAAAAGTTGTGGTTACAAAATAAAAAATATTGAAGTGAACAAGAATGGGTTAAAATAGTAGTGCTACACAACTTAACAAATCCTATTCCACCCCCCAATCCAATCATAGTGGGGGGGAATAAAAACAAACAAACAATAACAACAACAACGTCTAAAAACTGTAGCAGACTCACTCTTTACTCCTGGAGTCCTGTAAGACTTTCTCAAAGACAGAGTGCACAAAGATGCATTCATCTCTGTGGAGAGTGAGGGCATAGCCATCTTGTAGCACTAACTTCCACAAGTCACTGGCACCATGAGAACTCAGCTGAGAGTAACACAACAGGAATGCAACTACAAACACACATACACACACAGCTGGTAAAGGGTATCCAATAATGATCTGTTGTCACCCAGAATTTTTCACTAGGGGCAGGAAACACTGCTGCACTTAGCCACACCCATTTTAAAAACCCTCGCTACTTTGATGCACACACTTCACACTGATCAGTGTTTGGTCACGTGCATGTTTTTATAATCTTACTACAAAAAAATTCTGGGGGGTAGGGAAAACTACAGCGGGGAAAGGGAACTCCCAGGGTGTCCCTACTTCTGTATGAAACCCTGATTATATACACGAGAAGTTGGTGCCAGTGTTGTGGAATGAGATACTTCTGTCTCGCCCTCATGTATTGTTGGGGTCATGTGACCAGAAATGTGGGCCATCTTGTGATTTACGACAGCCACCTGTCCATCAAATCTGACTTGCCTGCGCTACCAACAGCCAAACTATTTCTTTTAAAAAGTTCATTTTCATATTCCTTATTAGTAGCAAGCTGTGGGTATAAGAGGAATGTGGCGACTGAGTGAGTGTGTTGTGTCTGTATGTACGTATGCCTTTCTGTGTATGAGGAACTGATGGAGCTAGATATAGAGACTCTCACACACACACATATACACCTGTGAAATACACATATGTACCTGTTAACTACTTTTCCTGTGATACGAACACACACCACACCCTACATGTAGTTAAGTAGGGTCCTATTAGTAATGTAAAATTGGAAATTAATACCCGATAATCCTGCCTACGCTCTGCAAGGTGTGAAATAACTACACACTAAGGAAAATATGAGTTAAAAAGGAAAAGGCTCTAACTCTTGTAGATGAAGACAGTGAGACAACATAGTGATCAATTACATAGTGAGAAGTACAAGCATAAGAAGAATACAGGCACTTGGATCCCAGCTATAATGCTTGAACTAAAGAACAGACAAGAGTTGTCTTGTATGATCTTGTAAAGTGTAAAACATTATATGACTGAGCTACGAACTGTGGGAGATTGTCTTTGGTCGAAAATACCAAAGAACAACAAACAAAAACAACAACAAATAAAAAAAACAACCCATGCACGCTCAGTACTCATTACGTATATCATAACAATTCCATTCACTGTAACCCCTCCCACAGGCCTAACCACACCCACTGACCACACCCCTTCAAACAGTTATTGCACTCACACAATATCCATCGATGCATATCCTCCAGCGACAGGTACTCGCAGGGAAGTTGCCCACTGAGAGTGGGCGTGAGCATGGTCTGGGGCATGTTGCTGATACTCAACACATTCTGTTTGCGCAGCTGATCTGCCGTCAGATTGCGAGACATGTAGATGCTGCTGAGAGACATGACCGCCTGGAGGACAACCTGCAGGGGAGGGAGACAAACGAAGAGAGAGAGGGAGGGAGGTGACAATGGGTGTGGCCTATGAGTGTCCGTATTGGGATTAATTTATTGTGTTTCTCCTACCTCTACATAGGAACTGCTATAGTTGGAGACATCATGTTACATACAGTAAACAAGACCTCTAATGCTTGGCCACTATATAATTTGCATATCTCTAATGTTATGAAGCAGTTGAAGGAGAAAACAAAACAAACAAAAGCATGTGGGCGTTTTAGGTTTTAAGACGAACCTTTCTAGATAAAACAAATATTAAAATAGAATTTTTTTTTGTACTTACTAACCTTCTAAAGATGTGTATGTGTGAGTGTGAATACCTATGAAGTATCATTTTCATGCAAGTTTGATTAGTTATAAAGAGAGAGAGGGGAGAAGAAAGGGATGCCTGTCACTAGCAGGCTGTGGCTTGCCTTTGATAGTGGTATGAATTCCTCCGTCATCTTCTTTATAGGGTTGTCATAGTCCAGTATCATCTGCGCCAGCCTGGGGAAGTTGGTGTCCATGGCACCTCTGGTGGACTCGTGGGCCACATTGTAAAGTCCTACACACACAGCACACATCTAGCTGTAAGGTCAGGAAGGACAATCACTGGATTAATGAATGTCTGATGACGTTGTGTTACTTTATTGTAAATGATATTCACAAGTCCGTATACATATGTATTTTAATTTACACAAACCACTAAACACATTTCTTAATTTTCTCGGACACTATTTTATCACCTTGATTAATAAAACAAAAGGTCAATAATGTAGTAGTCAATTTGCTCATGTTTTTTTTTTTTAAAGAAAAAAAGCTTTGAATTCTTCTTTTTCCCCCTAAGACAATGAATTATATCCGTACAAACATCTGTAGATACCCACCTATGATAGCTTTCCTCTCTTCTATCTGTCCCAGCAGGATCATCATGGACGCATACTGAGAGACCAGCTCCAGTAGACTCTTGGCAAGGTCATAGTTCACTTTCTGAAAACACGCACACACATACACACATAATATATATGCACATGCAAATGCAAATGCAAATTCTCTTGCTGCCGCTAGGCGGTCACGCGCACCTGGCAGAGCCAGGATGCCTGTGCACTAAGCAGGCACTGTGAGCCGTGCAAGCAAAGCTCCTGGAGCCGGGCTATGAACTCGCAGGAGAACAGGCCTTTCCTCACAGCAAGTGGTGTGGGCACCCGAAGTCCCACCTTGGACCATTGCTGTTTCATGAGAAAAGGCCTTGAATTTGCACCCCAGCAAATGCCAGGTACCCAATCACAGCTGGGTGGACTGGTGGGAGGCAGATGGAAAAATTGCCTGAGTTGGACTTGAACTCAGGACTGCGGGCCCTGAGCCCAGGACTCAACCACTACACCAAACAACACACACACACACACACATGCACGCACATACACACCTGACCCAGCTACATGTATCTCATAATTTTGTGGTATCATACACACATGCAATTGAGAAGATAAGAGTGCCTGATTGCTCCAGCACTGAAAGTAACCTCAAACTGTAGGACTTCAACAAATATAGTTAAAATTTAACTCGTTTTGTTTCCATTAAAAACAAACAAACAAACAACAACAAAAACAACTATCCAACACTGCCCGATGTTATTGTTAACGTATGTGAACAATATTTGCTTAACAGAGTTTACCTAAATAAAACCAAAAATTCAAGTGGAATTAGTGCATGTCTTCAATATAGTATACATACTATAACTATATCACTACATAATGTAGCCCCCCACTTTACTATCCAGTAAAACTCTATATGTAGCTGTTAAGACAATATAATTAACACATAAGCACTGGGAGGTGAAAAAAAGAAGTTTTATATTAATTATTGAGAAATCTTGCTGATCATGTTTATTATAATATAATACATATCCTAGTTTAATTGGACCAGATTGAAGTTCTTGTCAAGGGATACCAACTCACAATGTCAAAGAAGAACTGTGAGGTAGCCAGGGAAGTGATGACCTCATTGGACGTGTCCTTGAACTCCATGACATCCACAAATGTGTAGTACGAGTTAGGCAGACTGGAGATGATGTCCTTCTGGAAGCTGCTGATGGCGGTCAAGTGGTTCTTGTCCTGTAAGGAAAGTTACACCAAATATGTGTTCAAAACGTGCTAAATTCTTGGGAATATCTAGTCCGTTATTTGTTTAATACATACTAATAGCAAGATTAAAGCAGTTTTTGACTTGGTTTCTGAAATGCATTTCACACACACACACACACACACACACACACACACACACACACACACTGGAATCCTCTTCTTTCCATACTCCCCACCTCTTTTGTCAAAATAACAACTATGACCATATAAATTAAAGCAATGTTCCTATGGCAACTGGCACAATAAGTAAGGCTATTGTAAATGGAGTCCCGTCACAGGGATCAGACCAGCAATAACTCAAAACAATAATTTATCAGTTATTAATATAACTAGAGTAATGAAAATGGTAGATGTAAATGCTAAATAGGCCAGAGACACACACTGGTACAATACTTTCAACATGAAATTCACTTCAGCACCTGGTTAACTTCAGAATAAAGCAAAACTAACCGCAGGCAGCGAGAAATTATATGCTCACATGATTACAACCTGCCAACAGGTGTTACCCACACAAACTATGTAGTACCTACGTGGAGCTGATAGCTTCGCGTTTTCTCAAAAATTAGCCCAAAATTTAAAAAAAAAGTAGCACAATAAAAGGTCTTAAATTGTCGTTCTGAGTAATTTCATATCTAAAAATGGTTAATTGTCAGTAATTTCCAAAATCAGAGCATAACAGACAGACAAGATGACTACTATAACCTTCTCGCACATGACAATCACAAAAACAACAACAAAAAAACAACTAAACATTTTAAACTTTGATTGAAACCTCCTCACTTCAAGCTGACCTTAAGTATTTTATCTTCTCAAAGAAAAATTCTGACATATTCTTACCCTCAAGAACAAGTGAGCCAATTGTGGCTGTTTATGGTTGTGAAATCTTCAAGACTTCAGACACTCACTAATGAGCACTTCAAACTGATCTCAAGTTTACTTTCAACATTGGAAATAAACTCCAAATGACTTTCTAACTTGTCTCCCTAAAACCCGGTCAGCCTTTACTGATGTAATGTAAAATATCATAATTTCTCTCCACTAACACACATGTGAGAAAAATTTGAATTTGATGCACAATACAGGATAACACATTATACATTCTACTAGTGATGCACTCTAATAGCACAAAATAGCGAAGCGAGCGATGCGTGTTCCCTGTAATTGCAGCTATTCCATGCATGCTTGGTGTGGCTAGGCACATTTAATGGCTTTACAAAAAGAAAGATTCTTTACTTTGCTACCTGTTTCTGTTTCGTTTTAGCTCTCCTCCTATTTGCCCTGTCTTTTTCATTTCTTATCTCTCTCCTTACTAATTTTTCTTCTGGAGTTTCTAACGCCCGCAAAGCTCTTGACCGAGCGTTTCTAACATTTTGTCTCTCTTTCACAGAATTTGTTTCACTGCGCATCGCTACTTCGTACGGCGGGTAAACAAAACAAAATGTTGCTAAGAAGGTTACCCGGCCCGTGCAAGCGCGTAGGAGAAAATGTGCACACGTACGCCCACACAAGAACAAAAACAATTCCTAGACCTAACAAAAAAAAAAAAAAAATATATATATATATATATGTGACAGTCTACGGGAAAAGGGGGCACTTCACGCAAAAATTGAAATTGAGATATAGGTTCCAGAAGTAAGTCATACGAAAAATTCTTTCTTTCTCCTATTTTTGTTTTTTGCAGAATTAGTCTTAGTGACCCTTACTCTAAGTCTACGCCATATTTCAAATGCTGAAACAACTTAAAAGACCCCAAGCGTGCCGTGGAAAGACAAGCTACTTTTTATTCTCTCTCGTTCTCGAAGTACAATAAACGGGGAATGGGCGGAGTTTCGAACCAGCAGCTAAAAAAAAACGGCATAACTTTGAGAATAGTGCATGCAATCTACAGCTTACCTCTGGTTGAAAGTTTACCACTACATGGAGTAGAGTAGCCAAGGATTCCGACAAGACAGGCTGTGAGACGCTCTGAAAGCTAAAATGAACTGTACGCAAACTTGGTTAGTCGCCGTTAAAAAGCGGCTGTATGATTTAATTGCGTATGCGGAGTACGCCGTTAAGTATACGGAAGCATTAATTATACCGGAAGTGGAAATTCAATTTATGTTTTCTCGATTTCTAGTTCAATTGCTTTGCTGAATACAGCCCAGTTCAACTGCCAGTTTCTCTGCCCGTCGAAGGTTTTACCCTCCAGTATTTTAGCACTAAGTTGAGATAAATTGTAGCTTTTTATTAGCATAAAAAACTCAATTTTTTTGGTTTAAGTGAAGTGCCCCCTTTTCCCATAGACTGTCACATATATCGCGGACTCATTAGAGAGTCAGCTCCGCTTGCTTCGCTGAATTATAATGCCTCAAGCTATCATATATACACATAAATACGTACATGTCAATATTCTTAAATCAACACAACCCCTTTCCATAAGTACGTACACCGTGCATAACAACAAGGGGCTCTTGTATTGTGAGCATACAATAAAAAGGTAGATAAAACAACTGCAACAAAAAACAACAACAACAACAACAGGCAAAGCAGTTTTTAGCTGCCAAATAATAAAACTTCTCTACAGTATTGTTAAGATCTGTCAACTACTTAGTTTGAGAACTGAGGCTATAGGATAACGTAGAAGAATCACTTGGTATGACAGAGAGAGTGTGACAGAGTGAAGAAGGTATGTACATGTAGGGGTAGGTATTGAGAGGGAGGAAGTTGAAACATATAATGGAAAACTATAACCTTATTAGCCCACAAGTAAGAGTAAGAAGAATCACAACAGACTTTGAAGAGAGCAGTCCTGAGCCTACTAATGAACTTGAGAAACAGAGTTACATATAAAAAAGGGAGAAAAAAAATACCCCTCCATCCCCCCCCCCCCAAAACAACAACAACAACAACAAACAAACAAACAAAATACAAAAAAAAAAAAGAAAAAAAAAAAAAAGCACACGTCAGTGGACCCATACATATCCATCCCACTAAGATAGTGAGTCACCTTTGTGTCGATGTTGGGGAACTTCTTTGTGATGAACTTGATGGCTGGCTCTAGAGCCTTCTCTCCCAAACATGATGGCCTCTTGGATGGATCTCCACATGCCTAAGAGTATCACACAAACAACCACACATATTATAGGCCTGACATGACAATATCTAGTTAGTCCTGGAGTACAGCAGTAGCAAGCTAACTGCCACAGTAGCAAGTATATAGATTACAGTAAACCCTCTCTTATCAGGAACTTTTAGATATGAGCACCAGGCAGCTAAATCAGGACAACATTGGTTAAATGAAAGAGTGGCTAGACTGCACTTGACAGAGTTGATTGGAAATGCATTGGGTATGTTCAAAGTTACTATAGTACCTCCTGGTTCTAAGGTGCCTGGATAAGAGAGGCTACATTGTATTCAGCACTAACGTATTGAATATACAGTGAAAGCATTACATGAATATATAAGAAAATACGTGTATTTTACGAGTGAACACTTGGTGGTATTTTATGAGCCAAAGACTCATTGGATGAGACAATAAGTACATCATTCCCACATTACACGACAAGTACAAGTGATTTATGACAGACACTCTCGATCATTTCAGTTTACCTCATGTCTACCATTCTGAACACAACTTCATCGATTCTATTTATCATGATAACAAGTGGTAAAGCATTTATCGTTTCAAACACATTTTCAATGGGAAAGTATTCCTGGTCTTTGTGTCACATTTTTCCCCTGAAATATCCTGTATTCCATGAAAGTAAAAAAGCATTGGAAAATAATAGTCACTGGAATAAGAGCACATCTAAAGAAAGCTACTACGGACCATTTATCCCACGCCCTGCAATATGGGAAGAAACAAACGTCCACGTATCGAGTTGCCTGTTGATGGTCAGGTGTATGTATGTATGTGTGCCCACACAGTGTTGTAGTCAGATCCACTCTTCCCCCGATAGTTGTGTCATGCATGCATGTATTGTATTGTATTGCATGTATATACACAGACAAAACACCACACATCATAAACAAACATACCCCAGGAAACCTTACTATACTCTCTCAATGGAGGCAAGAGGGCTAACAACAACCAGGTAAAGATATGAAAATCTTATACGAAAGGTAGGTAGTGACAATACAATCTTCCAACCACACATCATGTTGGTAGATGTATTCGACACATTCGCAGGAATTGTTTGGTCAGCTTGACGTAAATGTGTTTTTGCTCTGATGTAAACCTGAAGAATCTATTAGTATCTACTTGAAGTTAATAAGCCTACAAGAAAACTCTAATATTAGAGCCTTGGTAATGGATGACTGGGTTTTCCCCTGCAAAGGAAAAGTGTTTTAACAATAAAAGTTATAAGAACTTCGGATAGTCTTATAACCGTTTAAACACTTCAGAATGGCGAGCTCCTGGTTTATATGTAAACACGACATGTTTATAGCAGGAAACAGATGCTCTCATTTCACTTTCTACACGACTGCGAGTATCGAGTGTTTCCTTTGCTCAAAAGAAGCTTAGTTAAAAGGGGTTTTGTTTGTAGTTGGTGGGGTTTATTGTTTTCATGTCTCAGCAATTTCAAATTTATGTTCCAATTGCTCCAGTTCCAAAATGTCCATTCTATTAGGTTCTGTTCCATTCCACTGGAATATATGAAATTATCCAAACCAGACTGCAAAGCAAGGGGTGTGGTCAAACTAAAATAATTTTGTGCATTGAACATTCAAGGTGGTACAGTTCAAATTGGTTGTTGGGCATACATACTACAGTACAAAGAAATACTGATGCTATGTATAAACTGAGGGCTGCAGATACAACTCTGGGTACCAACCACTTCCCCAAACAAAGACTTGCAAGCTAAGACACCAGACACCATTGACAAATGGCTACTCTGAATGTGCTGAATGTGCCAAACTCTAAAAGACAACTGACAAAGAATGCTGTGAGATGCCTTGAATGGATAAACACCCACCACTCCATGTCTCTGCCTGAATACATGTGTCAAGAAGGCACTGCAACAATACAATGGGCAGCCAGCATGTGTGTTGGAGTACATAGAAACACAATCAGATAGTCAACTTCTAATGAACCATCAACATCACAGTCTAATGAACAAGCCTAGGATAACAGCAATACTATAACAGAAAATCTCAACAATGACAGTCTTCTAGCCTCGAATGAGAGGCAGAGACAGCAAACCAAAAATGGTGGGGTGGGGTGTGGGGAAGGGGTGCACTTCTCTCACCTCCCTCCCTGTGTAAATCTCACCAATGACAGTCTGTCTCCAATGCCTTGAATATGTAAAGTACAACTAGTGATATCTATCAAAGTTCAGATAATATATTTGTCTGATGCTCATACTATTAAGAAATTCCCAACTGCACTACTGGCTTTCCTAAACTGAATAAGGTCAGTCTGTGATACTTGTTATCAGTCATTCCGCTCTCAGACAAACTCCTAACTCCACAGTTCTTTCAGTGGCCAGTGTTCTGTATTAGCCAGGGAGTGGACATCTGAGAGTGAGAAGTACTAGTATCGTAGGAATTATTATTGTTCAGTTGTTACTGGAGTATTATCAAGGGACACACATCTAAAAAAAAAATTCAATTACGAATCAGACAAACAAACAGCCACAGCAACTCTCAAGACTTCCCAAGGTTCCACCATCGGGTTGAAAACAAGATGGCTGGTATATGACATCTTACTTGGTATCAGCTCACGGGTACTAAGTACACATACAACTGGGGCAGTTACTGCGAATGTGAAGGAACATTGGGTTGCAGTATACGTATATATGTATTATTTTTAATATACATGATCATTGGATATTTCCTTGGAGTATTTCAGCATCACACGAGCGTTCAATATTTTCTCAAATCACATTTGAATTTTTAGAAGTAGGTGGAGTTACCTTTAAACGACGAGGCTTTAAAGTAGTTTTGGAAAATATCCAAGGCATAATAAATAATTTATTACACCTGTCGTACAATACGAGGATGACATTTTACTCTTCGGCTCATGAAAATACTTATGAGTGCTCGTGAAATATCTCCTCATATTGCCATATTATACGCTGACTCGGTGCTAGTATTATATATATATCCATATTTATATAACAATACGTAATGAATGCAAGAAAAAGTTGAGCGGCATCATTCGTCACAGCTGCATAAGGAGTTTCCAAATGGCTGTCTAGTTCCAACCCATATATGGAGATATTGTTGGAGTAAGCAGTAATGGAAGCATGCTGTTGTTACTGTTACAGTCAGCTCTTTCTGCTTTGTATCCTTCATATATCATTTTAGTGAGTGAAGTAATGCAGTCATGAAAAATTATATTCCACTACACATACTAAATATGCCCACCAATTAAAGTTGCTGGTAGGTATAACAGACTCCAAACTGCCGCTCCCTTACCTCTCCGTCCATATAATATATATTTACTTTAAAAAAATAAAAAATGGCAGCCATATATATGTGTGAGCAACCAAAATGTCTTCCAGCATGAAAGAGGTGTAGTTCTAACAAGCTGAGAAGCTTCAGGAGTGACATACACAGGTAAAGCTAATAAAAACAGCAGAAGCCATGAGAGTAGAAGTGTTTTCCACTTCCAGGCTTTTAATCAGGCTCTTGAAGCCCAACCATGGAATGCATCAACACTGTAATTTGATGAGAAGTTACTGCTACATCATAGCATGGTTCAGTTAGACATACTTATAGTATCAGTACACTGGTGGACAAATAAAATAAGATGAGGAGGACTTGAATTCTTGTAATAATTTGTAAAAGTCATAAAGTTCTTTTTTTCTTCTCAGTCTACAAGACTTATATCAAACCGAGATAGGAAAGGGATGCCACACAACACAAAGTCCCTGATTGATAACTAGTTCTATTGTAACACTACAATCACACTATAACTTTAGTTTAAATCATAAATCGCGAGCAACAACCACAACAAAATCAAACACAAGAAGTCCTTCATCACAACTAAGAATGCTTAATACAGGGGGGAAAAATCTACTGATAATGTGGCATACAAGGTTGTCCATTTTACCTTCTCTGTCCTTATTCAGACCCTTGCCCTCATAAACAAATGTTCTGCTATAAGCCTTGTAGTCATGGCAATAGATTTGGTACACACTGGAACCAAGAGGGGGACATACATGGGATTGAAACAATATGTCAAACAGAAAGTAGCTGCAGTGAGACTGTCAACAGCCTACCAAATATCTACCTCACTAATGTGTATCTATTTGTGTGTTACTATTCATACAAGGTAAAGGTGAGTTGGTGGTGGTGGCAGTGACGATGTGTGTGCATATGCACACACACACACACACATACAGTGTTCGGCTGTCTACCAGCTTGCCAAAACTACGGTGTTTGTATTTCGGCTTATTAAAATAAAAACTGTGTCATTGTTCTGTTCTGTGCTACAAGTACAAACTAAACATGTCAGGGTCTTTCTCTCTCATAAACTACAAGCTGATGCCTTGCAAATATGTACAACCTCACAACTATTCTTGTTGCAAACCAATCTCTCATCAGTCCTAACTACAACTTCCCTAATACCATCAGATTACAACCAAATAAAATTGAATTTCATTCTGGGATTCACAATGGAGTCAGAGCCAACGAGGAGCAAAAAGAATCGATTACAATAAAACCTAGATTATGTCAAATGAACAGGAATTTCCATCGGCAAAACATCAAAAATAAAATTAGGGTTGCAGCTTGCTAGAATCATATTACCAATGGCTATAAATATGACCTTTGGTACGAAGCATGATACACACAGACCTTTGAATTGTGTAGTACACTCATCCTGGACAGAAACACAGCACTCCACAATATGCAAATTAAATTCTCTTTCCACCAAAGTACAAAACCTGGTCATCGCTTCTGTCGATTAACATACCAAATCGGCAATGTTTAGCTAAATAAGTGCTTGCACTCTGTAATAATGACTGAGAGCATAAGACCTCAGTAGAGGGGACAGTACATTTCAACTAACATGCCCCAATTAGTCAATGTCCTCAAGTAGACATAAAAGTAGCATGCCACAATCACGGTCAGGCAAAAATGACAAACGTTGCATGTGGTACACACTGCACTACCTTATGTCACTGACAGAATCCCACTTTCATAAGGAGTGTTATACCTTTGATCCATTAAAAGGGACGAAATTTGACTTGGTAAGACAACATGCTAGATAGCTAATACCACAGCCAGCACAAAGTGAAACGTACTAGCAATATCTTAACATACACCCGAAACTTCTCTTAAAGCTATGAGTAAGGTTGAGAAAACAACATTTCCATATATTGTCCTAGACACACCCATGCCCTTCCAATGACCATAGTTCCTGGACAGCCAAAATCCATACAGACAGTGTGCATAACTGCTTTACGCCCCTACTGAGCTTCACAAAAGAACTCTCACCTTCTTTATGTTGTAAATTCTGGTAAGTATAGCGTCACCCTTGTCCACTAGAATTGAGAGCTTCTCGGCGAACTTCCTCTCGCCCACAGAAGCGCTCGTGTGCACCCGGTGCATAGTATATAGGTTCTAAGGAGAAAGAAAGAGTTTTAGTACCTCCTGAGGTTGCAATTGAGCCTGCTTCGCTGCAAAGACTCCAGCCCAGGGCGTATAAAGAAGTTTTGACCGCACTAAACTTTATCAAACTGGAGCTAGCACAAAAACATTGCCCGCGACATCTAAACTTCTTCACAGATCGGCAGCTGTGATGAATAAAAGTGAGCCTAAAATAGAATTATGTCGTCACTGAGTGTCGGTGATACTCACGTGATCACTTGCGGCTCTTAAATTAATCCCCTGGGGTAATTGAGATCCGGCCGTGCGCAGAAAAACCTGGGAAAAGGTGTGCGGGTAATGAAGAGGGGCGTGCTCTCTGTCGTGGAAAAGGAACTTTTGTTAAGTGCGTTGTTGACCTTGTGCTATCATCGCCACCACCGTTTAAGAGATCGTAGACGTTAGCTTCGTGTGAGTTTTAAAATTCTATTCGGTGGTTATTAGTACACGCTACTTGTGAAGTACCCAGAACTGCTCTGTCTATCTTTAGCAGTTCTCCTAAGTTACCCCGCACACTAGTCACTTACTCAAGTGTTCAGAAGGTTGACGTCTTCGTGACAAGTCTAGCTATTGCCTTTTAGTTTTATTGAAGCGGACACAAGTTGTAATGTCGGAGTCGGCCGTGGAGAGCATGCTGACACCGTCGGGGAGTCAAAGACCTAAAAGTGAGTCAAGCTTATTTTCATAGCCGAGAGAGCACTGACAGCTAGATAGTCTAGATTAGCTTACACAATGAGTGTAGAGGGTTAATAATAAGATTTAGTCATTATTTGGGGCTAGGAATAGCTATTGGAGGCTGGTGAGGTAAGGCTTGAGGAAGGCAAAGCTTGTATGTGTGATGACTGTAGTATTTAAAATAACTAACTTATGAGGACAGTCTTATGAAGGCACTAGCTTATGAAAGTAGTGAGGTCTGTAGATTGTGAGTGTATTGAGTGTGGTGAGGGCTGTAGCCTTCTAAATCATATGAAGTTAAAAGGAGTATATCTTGAGCCTGGCATTCAGTGCTATTATTGTCTTAGTGTGGGAGGTGGCATCATCTAGAGTGTATGAACATAGCTACTTCTCCTATCCTTCAAATTTTGGTACAGTTTGACCATCCATCTTCGAGTCTAGGCTGTGGTCATACACAAATGTTTCTAGTGGTTTTTAATAGCATTCCTATCATGTGACAAACGTCCATCAATTATTGTCATTTCTTGCAGGACGTGCACGTCTAAATGCCAAGAGAAAGCTTACTACTTCCAAGGAGGATGAGGTAAGTAATGTCTGAGGAAGTGCAAGTTGTGGGTGGAATGGATTTGTATTCTTTGGCTGTTATGCTTAGTCTTCCAGTTGTGTTAGTGATGCTATTATAGTAAGGGAGCAATGAATAATTAAACAGGTAAAGGAGGATACTGGGCATCTAGTTTACTTAATAAAATGCCAGTTTTTGTTGTGAAGTAGTGGTTATTGTGAATAGTATAGTTATTTAATTAGCCAGGTAGTACTAATTTAGTCCAGCAGTTAACAGTGATGGAAATTGGTTGTTTTTGTGACTAGCAGAGACAGTGTGGTTGGTTTGAGCAGCTGCAAAGTTACATGTTGCATATGTGTCAAATTGGATTTTAGCAAGTAAGGGTGGGACTATAGGTAGAGGTCGATGTGTGATAACCCCAGAGCTGTGGTAGAGCTGATGAACTGAATGGTGCAATTAGTGTGTGTGGTGTGTACTGTGTGAGTGTGTGTGTGTGTGTGAGAGAATTTTCTAACTCTTGAGAAATGTCTATGTAAAGAGAGGAGCTGTACAGCTCTCTGTAGGGGAAGAGGAACATTTAAAGTAGCCTAAATGATCCAATATTGACTGATATTGTGTGAACTAAGATGAGCCTCGTTGGGGGGAGAGGGTGGGGGGCTGCAAAGTTAAGGGGAAAGTCTCCTCCATCCCTCTTTTCACTTTTCACTAGATAGAACTCCAACCTGTCAATGATTTAGGTGCCATATTATTATCAAATCTTTGTATATATATATTTTGTCTCACAGGAGATTAAAAGAAGACGAACATTTGATACGTTTTATACTTTCTGTAATTTTGTGCTGGAATATGAACAGAAGCTGGTAAGTATCACCATAGCTGGTGGGATGGCTTATAATGTTATATAAATGAAATTTAGTATATGAAGTTTTTTTAAATCTAAGTTGTTCATACATATATATGTGGTTTTCCTAAGGTGTGGTTAGATTAATTTGATATCCAGTAGTGATGTGCTTGAGCACAGTATCAAGCGGCCATCTTTATAACAGAGACTGCAGAGGACAATATGGCACCTAAATGGAAACTTTTTTTCAAAGTTATTGTGTAATGCCAGCCCTTGACGTATGCAGACTTGTCCTACTGTGAGGTACCAGACTCTTACTAGTGCATTGATACTTGTCTGTAAATCATATTGAATCCTATTTTACTAATGGCTGAATTAATTTTGCTGCTTTTTTTTTTTTTTGTTTATACCTGAGTTTTCGTGACTAAGGGTAGCTTTGTTGAGACCATCCATTCAAGGAAGGCACTATATTGGCATTCTCTTATATTGAAGTACCAGTAGCTTCAGACAACAACACTGGTGGAAAACTAACCATGTCCATTTAATCTGGTAAAGGGTTTCAGTAGTAGTAAATACTTTTTCTCGGAACTAACCAGAGAGGTAAGCCTAGAAAATACTGAACGAATCTGTGCTGAATTCTGAAAATACTTGTAATGACTGGAATTTTGCGGCTCAATATCTCACTTGAGTTTCTATGGGCCAAAGAACTGGTAAGGAGCACACTAATGAACAACTCTTACGGTGTGCAAGAGGAATAAGTAAAGAAGATGGAAAAGGATTCTAATATTCTGCTTTATCAGAATATATATATATTCTATACTATAGAAGAAACCACTTATTACACTTCAGAGTGTGATATGGTGAAATATTTCACTTGCAGGCTTTCTTTTCACTTGTCTGCATCTCGTGAAAATAGATTAGCCGGCTTGTGAAATATCTTGCCATATCACACTCAACCCATGTAATAAGTATTATTATAATATAAAATTACACCCAATCTTTATTGGTACGTTGTTATCATGTCAGCTTTGTTTCATTATCTTATCCTCCCTAATATGCTGTTGTGTTGTAATGGATGGATACTCATGCAATTGGTCTCCCTTAGTTTCGTGAGGCTGTGTTAGAAATTAATGCCTCAGTCGAGACTAATTACAAAATGAACACTGTCCGAAGGAAAAAAAAAAATATAAATATCTAATTAGAAGTTTATTAATTGAGATAGGTGCCAGTAGATTGTTGATTATCTTATCTGAATACCCTGGTTGCTAATGGGCTCTAATTAGCAGTGTCCTGGAGTTGGGACCACTGTTTGGTTGGAATGGTTTATCAGTCGGTTCTTCAGAGTGGGGAAGTGATCGCTTCTGTATTTGTATGATTAACTCCTGAAACTCTACAGCATCTCTTACCATCTCAAAGTACCAGGAAGAGAACTAACTGCTCATGGCTTACTGAAACCCACAAGAGAAATAATGTAATTTTAAGGAAACATCACTTCGTACGGCTACTGCTGCAGTTTTTGTAGTTAAACTTGAAGCAATATTAACTAGTGTGTTCTAAGTTAAATGGTCAGCAGAGCGAGACACTATCAAGGGTGTACTAATATGGGCCAATTGTTAGTGTTATTATATACATAGTTAAATGAGTAATAATATAGTGAATCTGCTACATATAGGAATTTGAGGCCCTGAGCTGTAGTGTGTCCAGGATTCCTAAATGTTGCCAATTCTCGATATCCTAATCTAACCTTTAGAATGTAGTAACTGCTTTTAAGCATAACAAAACAAACAAACAAAATCCATGACGCTAAAGCCTAGAGTATAGTAACAAGTGTCAGAGTTACTCTATTCCGAATGCCGCAGGTTACGATTCTACTTGAACAGATTTGAGTAATGGACCAATTAGATTGCTTGTATGTGACCAGCTATGTTCTACACATAATTTTATGTGAATGTATGCATGGCAGATTACTGGAGTATGTAATGACCATGTTCAACATAAGCATTTGATTTCTCAGAGTAATGAGTCAATCAAGAGAGATTATTCCTATACACGTATGAAAGAAGTATGGTCTTCGCATGCACACTGCTTGTCTATAGTTTTCTAGTTTCTTGAAGCCTTGGTCATTTCTAAAATGTCCAGCTCTGCAAGATCTGAACAGTCAGTGGTTGGGTATTTCTTTTTGGATACTTGTGTTTTAATCAATAATGTTGCTGGGCTAGCTTGCTCACCATTTGAGAGAAAAACACAACTTGTATATTTGTATAATGTATATTCAGCAAAACAAGCAAAAGTTAACTCATTAATGACTTTGCGAGGTGTGTACGTAGTTTGATTTGCCATAGGTGTTATTGTACCATTTGCTATTAATGCATGTGCTATGAAGTTTCCCATGGCAACCTATAGCAAAGCTCTCTATGCTGACTCCAGTGGGAGCCATTTTCAAGTATAGCAAATTGTCATGTTGCCTTGCAGTGATGTAATGTTCGAGAAATAAAAAAAAACATCGAGTTAATTGTATCACTAGTGGCAATCATTGTTGATTCCCTTCTTTGCGTTTATGTGTGTAGGCTTCTGAAAGTGTGCCTGTGGCGGCCATTGCTCCCCCTAGTCCTGTCAACTCTGCTGGAGAAAGTTCCTCGTCCTCGGCACTGTCCTCCAGTGACACGAGCAGTAATGGTAGTGATGCCAGCGATGGGGCGGAAGGTGAGGGGGACGGGCTGGACAATGGAGGTGTCACTGAGGAGGGTAAATTGGAGTACACATCTGGTAAGTGGTTGGCTAGTGGGGGACTTTCAGAGGGAAATATGATAAGTTTGTGTTGGTGGCAGGTGGGTGTAGCTTTGTTGGCATAGCAACAGTTTTAGATAGTTGTGATAATTTTTATTTGGCTTTATCTTTTATTTTTCATGGTTTGTGTGGTTTGCTGTGTCTATAATATTCCAATAATGTGATGTTCATGCATGTATATACATGTTTGCTTTACAATATTGCAGTATACTGATTTATTTATTTATTTCCACTGGTAGTTTAGCTAAGTCTAAAGATAAGTTTCTTGCCTTAAGCAACCCCACATGAGTGGTCCTTAAAACCATCAATTCTTTGCGCCTTTGATTTCTCATTGTTGGTGGTGATTGGTACTTTTGACCCCAATAGCAAAACGTGATAAGATAGCAAAGTGTTACATTTAGCTTATTTACTTGGCAGATTTTCGTGGATTGAGTGACGTTGGTGAGCAGAGTGAATCTATGTACTATCAAGTGTGTACAAATTTGAGCCAATGTGGTAGTTTTACATGCATACATACACACACACACATACATACACACATACATATATACATACATGCGCACATAAATACATACATATGTTATTATTTTGATGCCCAAGTAGGTGAAGACTTTCAACTCTTGCCTTAGCTTAAGGCAGTCCCAAGTAATTGAGCTTTGTTTGCTTTTTCAATTGTTGTATACGAAAACACATATACATACAGGTATCTGTTATCAGGCAAAATAACTTTGATTTAACTGTGCTGACCTACACTTGAGTTCTGTAAGAAGTGAACTATATACTAGGGAAATCCAGGGCTATCTTACCACGTGTTTATACACTTTATTTGTTCATTTGCTGCTCATGTGCTCTCTCTTCTCTAGCTCATTCCTTTACACAAATAATTGAATATGAATATAACTAAAAGTGTTTAATTTCGTGACCGACGTCACGTTGTACTATATAGAAAGGTTATGTGCGATTTCATTTTTAAGCAATAGAGTGTGTGTGTGCGGGTGTGCATTTAGGGGGAAGGTAAGAAGGAAGAAGTAAGGGGGTGTGGAGATTCAAATTAAATTTTCTGGTTGTTTTGTCTCATGTTGTTGAGAATTTGTAGCTGGAATGTCAGAGCATGTATGGCTGCCACCTTCTCTGGCAATATTCCCTGTGGAATTGCTATTAGTAACCAACCACACCACATGCTGTGGGGACCTATATAGTGACTACTAAGGTTTGGAAGTTGTGCATGTGGCTGTCTGTGTGAGTGTGTGTTTATTTGTGTTAGTGAGTGAGTGTGCATACGTGTGTGTGTGTGTGTGCCTAAGTGTGTGTTGTTACAGCATACACTTTCAGCCCTAGTGATTGGTCACTTTTTATCACACAGTTTGCTACACACACAAACTGAACCCTGTAATTTGAACTGACACAATCATTCAGCCCAACCCTTTTAGGTTTTTCTCCATCTGAATGGTCAGGTGAGTAGGAGATTGCAGTATTACTTGTACAGTGTGCTAAGGTAAAATACCATGAGTGATTTACTGGCAGCAACTTAGTACTTCTTTACCTTTTTTTTTAATTTTTTTACTTTTTTTAATGACTTCTCTAATTGCAAGATAAAGAACTTATCAAACTGCTTAGGTTGAGTATACCACATAAGCTTGGATCCTGCTCACCTTTGTATCATTGATTTTGTTTGGTAGCGGTTGCTAGTGGGAAGGTACCCTTTCAGTCAATTAGCAAGTTACACGTGTTTATGATTCACAACATGCTGTGTTTTAATTAGAATGGCCAATGTATGTAATTATTGATACATGGATTCTTTTCTTGCTGTAGATAAATATTTGTGTCAATTCATGATGTTTTTTCCCCTTCTTAGATGATGAGTCGTGGAATTTGGTGACATGTTTCTGCCGTAGACCGTTCGCTGGTCGGCCCATGATTGAATGTTCCAAGTGTAAGACATGGATTCACTTGTTCTGTGCTAGAGTAAAAAAAGACCATGTTCCAGACATCTACATCTGTCCCTCTTGCCGGCCAAAATCCTCATAAACTCTAGGACATTCTGGTGGATATTATTTACTTTTTCTTTATTCATTTTTTGGCATACCAGCTCATTTATTTCCTTTCTGTAATATGACTTCCTTGTGTGTTGGTTCGCTTTATCTCAATACACTTTGTCTTTTTTGCCACTCTAATTTTTGTCCAATTGAAATTCTTGATCAGCGATTCAATTTAAACCTGTATTTTGTGGTTACGATACTGTACCTGTCCCGCAGTTGAATTAAAGTTAACAACGATACCTTACCTAGACGATAACGATACTTACCAACGCGTGCGGACCTTGAGTTAAGCCCGAGGTTAGCATTTTTTCGAAGAGGACTTGTGGCATGTTCTATAATTGATGGCGACAGTTGGTGACAGCGCCTCGACTTCTACTGCTGTGAAGTCGAAGTCAGAAGGAAAAGCGGCAGCGGGGAGTTCTTCGGCTTCCTCAAAGGTACACGCCACCTCTCAGCAATTGGGTATTCTATTTAAACCCCAGCTCTTGTCAAACGCCGGTATTGTGCATTATAGTCATTTGACCGTCCTTTTTATGGTAGGGAGCATCTGGACAGAGACCAAACTACAGTCTCAAGTTCACTCTGGTAGGGCACACCAAGGCAGTAGCTAGTGTGAAGTTCAGTCCAGATGGGCAATGGCTGGCTAGCTCTTCAGCAGACAAAACTGTAAAGATTTGGGGAGCCTATGATGGAAAGTTTGAGAGAACTATCACTGGCCACAGACTGGTAAGTACTGAAGTTGGCAAATTTGTGCAACTATATTAAAGTTCACCGCAACCGTGTTGAACATGAAATACAGTACACAGTGTTCTTAGCAGTTATGTGTATGGGACAAGTGAAATAGTAGCATTATTCTAATTGGTGCAAGAAGACTTCGGCAAGAAGTCAAAACGTCCAGTTAAGTTTTAATTAACATAATATTGGCTGTTAAAACAACTATTATTTTTTTCAGTAAAGGAAGACTGAATTATAATGTTCTGTAGTCATTTGCACAAAGTAACGAGTAACGAAGATACATTTTATTTGGTGGTCATGTGCATGTATTTTTTAGGGTGTTTGCCGTCAACTGTCCATGGGTATTCCTGGGATGCCCCACCCACTTACATGGGTGTGTACTATAATCATATTGTCAAGTGAACCCTAAAATAGCTGAAAACATGTATTTGTGACAGGGGGAGGGGGGCGTAGCCACCCATTTTGGGTATACTAGTCATGTGACTACAAACACAAAAGGCAAGCACGACCATTCAACCACAAGGAGGAGTTCCTTGCAGTGAAAGTTATAAATTTAATAAATTCCAAAGTTTTGATGGAACATCCCATGGGACTTTTGTATTGTCCCATAGGACGATTGTTACTGGACAATACTTTCACACGCATGACAGTTATGAGGAACAGTCGCTTTTGTTGTTTCTAAACTCGGCTATAATGAGGTACTTATAAAGTTTTTGCAGTAGCTAGCAATGGTTGCAAGTCCCAATTCTGGCTTAACCCTTTCGACGCCGACTTTCTTTAACACTTCGGACGTCTTTTAGAATTCAAATTTGATTTTTGAATTTCTACTGCGAAGCAACCGCAAAAATCACAAACAAACAGCCAGGCATATGAAGTAGGTAGCTATAGCCTTATAACAAGCAAAATAAACTTCTAAAAGTCTGAAAATGAACTGGAACCAGTCCATCTAACCGCAGCTTTTGAGGAACGAGCCCTATTGATTGCTCTCGATGTCCGCTAGGAAAAACTTTATACATATTCTTCCAAAATGCTGAGGGACTCTCTATAGGCTTCATACTTTCTATTCTGAGTGTTTGAAATCCGTAGGCAAGAAAATTAATTGGGTGCTCAGTGTCCTGAAATACTCGGTCAAAAAATTCTCGATCTCCGTTTTCAGACAATTAAAAAAACAAACTTAACCTGTCCGTACAGGTTCAATATTTTAAAAAAGGAAGTACAACGCCTAGAAATGACAGTTCAATCTAGAATAGATTTTTTTAAATTCGGAGAACGCGGACCTGTTCTCACCTACTTATATGCGGTTACGGCATCGAGGGTTAAGATTAACAGGGAACGTTCATTTTGAATAAAATTGACTTTGTCAGGTATTTTATGAAATATTGTGATAATGGCTTTATTGTGATAATTCAAGTTAATTTCGCATCACTTGCCATGGGTGTGTGCACATCTTTATCACCTTTTCACATGTACCTCATAAGAAGTTCTCTCTCCATTTGTCAAAAAAAAAACAGGACTAACCTAATTCATCAGTTAGCAACAAGGATACACTAGAGAGTGTGTGTGTGTTCTTGGGGGGAGGGGGAGGTGAATGGAGGCTAGCTTTGTATTGAAGTTGAACATAGTGTGCATTAGATGGAGATTTGTGAGTGTTTGGTAGAGATTTAGTTTTCCATAAGTTTCAGCAGCATAAAAATTCTCATCCTATTACAAATATTTATTGTATAAGTAGATACTCTTTTTCACGTACCCGTTTCATTTTTTAGATAATTGGAATGATTTGGAAGATAATGGGAAGGGTTCGTTGTCTGGTGTGTAACTGTTACTCAAAATTCCGTCTGCAGAATGTTGTTTTCTTTCATTGTGTTACATCAACATTGTTGTAGCATAGATAAGCATTAACTCTGTTACTCAGGGATTCATACAGGATGTGTTGATATGGAGTCATTGTGCATCAAAAACTGTAATGTCTATTACTATACGTATATCATCTACACTTGTGTATGTATCTAAAATTCAAGGGAAAATCCCAGTTCCCTTCCCCATTCACTTCCCTTCTCTATGAAACCTGTTATTGCAATGTTTGATACAGAATGGGGAAACACTGAAACTGCCCCTTCCTCCTCCCCTCCTTTTTTTTACTCACAAAAGCTTCCTCAACAATATTACACCAGGTATAATTTGATTAATTTTTGCATTCAGATGTTTAAGATCTCCAAGCTTTATATCAGTAGCTTCAACAGTTGTGACATTATTTATATCAGTAGCTTCAACAGTCACTGACGTAAGGGATCTAATCGTTTCAATCTACTGGCTTCATTGATGCAGTTTTTTAAGTTTATTGATTTATTCCCGACGTTTACGCGCGCTGCATTGTGCCTGGTTTTCCTGTGCACTGTCACATATTTAGTAATATAGCGAATGATGCAAGAAAATATGACTTCATAGAATTACACAATTTCATTATTCATGATTGTTAATACAATTTATAATTAAGTGAATTCATTCTTCATGTGTTGAAATATGCCATGTAGACAGGTTTACCCACAGAGTACAGTGATCACTGGTTTACCCACAGACTCCAGTGATCACTGGTTTACCCACAGACTCCAGTGATCACTGGTTTACCCACAGACTCCAGTGATCACTGGTTTACCCACAGACTCCAGTGATCACTGGTTTACCCACAGACTCCAGTGATCACTGGTTTTACCCACAGACTCCAGTGATCACTGGTTTTACCCACAGACTCCAGTGATCACTGGTTTACCCACAGACTCCAGTGATCACTGGTTTACCCACAGACTCCAGTGATCACTGGTTTACCCACAGACTCCAGTGATCACTGGTTTACCCACAGACTCCAGTGATCACTGGTTTTACCCACAGACTCCAGTGATCACTGGTTTACCCACAGACTCCAGTGATCACTGGTTTACCCACAGACTCCAGTGATCACTGGTTTACCCACAGACTCCAGTGATCACTGGTTTACCCACAGACTCCAGTGATCACTGGTTTACCACAGACTCCAGTGATCACTGGTTTACCCACAGACTCCAGTGATCACTGGTTTACCCACAGACTCCAGTGATCACTGGTTTACCCACAGACTCCAGTGATCACTGGTTTACCCACAGACTCCAGTGATCACTGGTTTACCCACAGACTCCAGTGATCACTGGTTTACCCACAGACTCCAGTGATCACTGGTTTACCCACAGACTCCAGTGATCACTGGTTTACCCACAGACTCCAGTGATCACTGGTTTACCCACAGACTCCAGTGATCACTGGTTTACCCACAGACTCCAGTGATCACTGGTTTTACCCACAGACTCCAGTGATCACTGGTTTACCCACAGACTCCAGTGATCACTGGTTTACCCACAGACTCCAGTGATCACTGGTTTACCAGTGATCACTGGTTTATCCACAGACTCCAGTGATCACTGGTTTAACCCACAGACTCCAGATGATCACTGGTTTACCCACAGACTCCAGTGATCACTGGTTTATCCACAGACTCCAGTGATCACTGGTTTACCCACAGACTCCAGTGATCACTGGTTTACCCACAGACTCCAGTGATCACTGGTTTACCCACAGACTCCAGTGATCACTGGTTTACCCACAGACTCCAGTGATCACTGGTTTACCCACAGACTCCAGTGATCACTGGTTTACCCACAGACTCCAGTGATCACTGGTTTACCCACAGACTCCAGTGATCACTGGTTTACCCACAGACTCCAGTGATCACTGGTTTACCCACAGACTCCAGTGATCACTGGTTTACCCACAGACTCCAGTGATCACTGGTTTACCCACAGACTCCAGTGATCACTGGTTTATCCACAGACTCCAGTGATCACTGGTTTACCCACAGACTCCAGTGATCACTGGTTTACCCACAGACTCCAGTGATCACTGGTTTACCCACAGACTCCAGTGATCACTGGTTTACCCACAGACTCCAGTGATCACTGGTTTACCCACAGACTCCAGTGATCACTGGTTTACCCACAGACTCCAGTGATCACTGGTTTACCCACAGACTCCAGTGATCACTGGTTTACCCACAGACTCCAGTGATCACTGGTTTACCCACAGACTCCAGTGATCACTGGTTTACATGCCCAGTCTGACAGATTACTGACACAGTAGTTAAATGTTGAATGGGTTATTGTATAGAGGTGCAACGTCGACGATCCTTACCCATTCTATTTAATTATTCACAGGGCAACTCGGACGTGGCTTGGTCTCAGGATTCTAAATATCTGGTGTCAGCTTCAGATGACAAGACGTGCAAGATATGGGAGGCAGCCACAGTGCGTGCTACTAGCCGTGGGTGTTTTTATTTACATTTTTAAGTTGGTGTTGTTATTGTTGCAGGGCAAGTGCTTGAAGACGCTGCGTGGACACACTAACTTTGTTTTTTGTTGTAATTTCAACCCTCAATCTAACCTGGTTGTGTCTGGATCGGTAAGTTCACCACACACACACACACACCTACGCATGTACATACACACTACACTCCATGATCATGCGATGGTAAATATCATATATAAAGAGATAAGTGCTGCCTCATTTGTGTAGAAGTGGGTGAGCTTAATCAACCTATTCAATTTTTTTATGGAAGATTATCCAACTAGTGGTACTATATGTTAGTCCTCATTCATCTGTGTATGTATGGATACCAGAAAACACTAAATAATGCCGCATGCTGACTAACAGCACTGGTTACATTTCATTCTGTCTGCAGTGTGACTGAACTACAGATCATAAGCCAGCGCCCATTGGTGTACTTGGCCAGAAACCAATTTTTTTTTAACCTATACGTACTACTTTGATGCACATGCTGATATGAGAGTGTATACTCCACACTGATCAGTGTTTGGTCACATGCAGGTTTTATAATCTTACTGCTCAGCTAATGTAAATTCTTAGCGATTAGATGGCTTCACATTCTGATTACTTTACTGTGTAATAAATTACCTTGACCAGATTTACAGTCCATGGATTGACTTTGTAGCCCATCAGCGATATCCCCACCTCTCACTGATACAGTCAGTTTGTTTTTGTTTTATTTTAGTTTCACTCTGAACTTGACTATAGTATGTCCAAGTTGAGTTGGCTGCAAGAAAAACTTGAACAACTTTAGAACGGAAGCAGCTACACATCCGGGGTTTGCACCATTGGAAAGCTCGCGCCGAAGCGGTTACAAGTATTCCCTCAGTAAACTCCAAAACCAGAAGGAAATTGCTATTCCAAAGCTCAATACAAAAGTCTATGGGATTAGAAGAAAAAAACCCCACAGCTTTCCCGCTCTACACGCGCCCGAATTTTGTCACGCAGTTTGGTGCAATCGATCACGTGTAAAGTTTTCAATGAGCTTGTAAACAACGAACTTGTCCATTCTCCTGCGAGGCTTTCTAGCCTTGTATTCCATTACTAGTGTACACTAAATAATCTTTAGTTGTTGTGTCTAGGATACAGGTAAGTCTAATACGCAGGTAGATTTAAATTTTATACCTATTTAATAACTAATGCCGAGATGTAAATAGAAATAATGCCAACATTTAGCTAGCAGAGTGTAATGTAACTGTAGTGTCAGTAATAAGCTATTGCAAATCAAGCATATCCCAATTGTGTGATAGTTAGATCTTTTTTATTCAGATTTCTTATCCTTCCACTAATGTCCCCCCCTCCCCCTAGATTTATTGTGGCAATTCTGAGTGACTCCACCTTCACTTTGGGGTGAGCTACTAAAGAAGCTTTTCATTATCATTTTTATTTCTGCACTATTTGTTCTGTAAATATTAATGGTTGTGATAATTTAATTGTAATCTTGTGAGTTAATATATATAAATGAAATAATTGACAATAAAAAAATTAAGCTTAAAGAATAGTACAAATTTCAAACAAGGACAATAGTTTCATCCTTGTGAACTACAGCATAATTCTCACAGGTAGACATCGTGGATGTTTCAATACTCTCAAAAAGCTTACAATATTAGGCCGCCTTAGTCTTCTGTGGTTGGTAATTTCACTCCTTTGGGTTCTTCTGTCTAGGTGCGTACCTGTGAACAGAACAGCGCCAGGAAATAACTATTTAGAATTGCAAGACGACCTTGACTAAACTCTAGCAAAAGTTATTACATTAATAATGCGCACCCCAGTAGCCGCCCCTTTTCACGTGAACGTTGATTTACTCGCGCGTCAATTGCAATTAGTACACATGACTAAATTGCTTATGTTTTTTAATTTACCAAGTGCATTCCTTGTTTACCCGCGCTTGCGGTCGTGCCAACTCAACTTGGACACACTATAGTTGACATCTGAAGGTCCAAGTCCTGGGAGTGTGTTCACTTCTTGAAGACTTGCATTACACTAGTTTGTGTGCCATCTGTGCCAGGGAGTACTGCATGTTCACTAGCAGGGAATGAACATCTTCCTGAAAGAGTGAAATTAATAAATCGATGGTTGTTGAGTATTTTTTTTGTGCATTGCCACAGTTTGAAGTATTAGTGCCCAATACATTAAGTTAACATTACCACATAGAACATAATGTAACATAGTCCGTGCTGATGAACTTCTGTTTCTGATATGTTTGTCGTTTAAGGGTGTGCTGATGTTGTTGTTGTTTAGTTTGATGAAAGTGTGAGGATATGGGATGTGAAGACTGGGAAGTGTTTGCGGACTTTACCTGCTCACTCCGATCCTGTTTCAGCCGTTCACTTCAATAGAGATGGTTCTCTCATTGTGTCCAGCAGTTACGATGGACTCTGGTAAGGGATGTCACACAAACTGATGGTGATAATATGAGTACGGGTGTTGGTGTGTGTATTTGTGTTAGTCGTATCTGGGACACTGGGTCTGGTCAGTGTCTGAAGACTCTAGTAGATGATGAAAACCCTCCTGTGTCATTTGTCAAGTTCTCTCCAAATGGCAAATATATTCTGACGGGAACTCTTGATCAGTGAGTACTCTAAGGTCTGATGATTGGTGGGTGTGTCAAGGATGTGTGTAGACTGGGGCTCTTGATCAGTGAGTACTCTATGGTCTGATGATTGGTGGGTGTGTCAAGGATGTGTGTTAGACTGGGGCTCTTGATCAGGGAGTACTCTAAGGTCTGATGATTGGTGGGTGTGTCAAGGATGTGTGTTAGACTGGGGCTCTTGATCAGGGAGTACTCTAAGGTCTGATGATTGGTGGGTGTGTCAAGGATGTGTGTTAGACTGGGGCTCTTGATCAGGGAGACTATAAGGTCTGATGATGGTGGGTGTGTCAAGGATGTGTGTTAGACTGGGGCTCTTGATCAGGGAGTAACTAACTCTAACTAAAAACTACGCACTTGCGCAGTCTGCGACAATACGGCTCTGCTTGGGTTAGACTTCTGAGTTAGGGTAGGTTCTGTATTTTTTGTTTTTACAACTCATTGGGCTGCAGGGGGCCAATACTCTAAGGTCTGATGATTGGTGGGTTGTCAAGGATGTGTGTTGACTGGGGCTCTTGATCAATGAGTACTCTAAGGTCTGATGATTGGTGGGTGTGTCAGGAGTGTTAGAATGGGACTATTGATAGGAGTACTCTAAGGTATGATGATTGGTGGTGTGTCAAGGATGTGTGTTAGACTGGGACTCTGATCAGGAGTACTCTAAGGTCTGATGATGGTGGTGTGGCAAGGAGTGTGTTAGACTGGGACTCTTGATCAGTGAGTACTCTAAGGTCTGATGATTGGTGGGTGTGTCAAGGATGTGTGTTAGACTGGGACTCTTGATCAGTGAGTACTCTAAGGTCTGATGATTGGTGGGTGTGTCAAGGATGTGTGTTAGACTGGGACTCTTGATCAGGGAGTACTCTAAGGTCTGATGATTGGTGGGTGTGTCAAGGATGTGTGTTAGACTGGGACTCTTGATCAGTGAGTACTCTAAGGTCTGATGATTGGTGGGTGTGTCAAGGATGTGTGTTAGACTGGGACTCTTGATCAGGGAGTACTCTAAGGTCTGATGATTGGTGGGTGTGTCGAGAGGATGTGTGTTAGACTGGGGCTCTTGATCAGGGAGTACTTTAAGGTCTGATGATTGGTGGGTGTGTCGAGAGGATGTGTGTTAAGGAGTGGGAATTTTTTTTAGTCCATGTGATTGAATCAGTGAAAAAGTTTTTTTTTTTTTTTTTTTTTTTTAGCTATGTAATGTACACAGAGTTTAGGGAGGGAGGGGGGGGGGGGGGGGGGGACTTGTAGGCAGTTGATATTGAGGCTGACACATAAATACAGCTTTTAGCTCATACAACATCAGGTGGGCACACCCACCTCAAGTGTACATGCAGCAACAGTAAGGAGGTGGACTTGTCCAATCCCCCCCCCAAGTTTTCTGGCATGGCCATATAACACTTTTTATTGCCATCATCTTTTCTTTTCATGTAGCACTCTGAAACTGTGGGACTACAGCAAGGCCAAGGTAAGGATTGTTCACTAAGTTACTTCTCCTGTTTGCTATTGTGGAGTTTATCATGAGTTTGTTTGTTTGTTTATGAAGTGTTTGAAAACTTACACTGGACATAAAAATGAAAAGTATTGCATCTTCGCCAATTTCTCAGTCACTGGTGGAAAGGTATGTGTGTAGCTGTTATATGTGTGTGTCCATGAAATCGGGACTGTGTGTGTGTGTGTGTGTGTGTGTGTGTGTGTGTGTGTGTGTGTGTGTGTGTTGCAGTGGATCGTGTCTGGTTCAGAGGATCACATGGTGTACATATGGAACTTGCAGACGAAAGAAGTAGTTCAGAAACTAGAAGGACATTCTGGTAAAGAACACGATAGTAGTCTTAGAATTTTAAGTTGGTCATTTATTCTGTCTGCTGTTGATCAACAACAATAGCTACAACAACAAAAACAAGTATTATAAGAAGCATCAAAAGAGTACTTTCTGACATTTTAGTGTGTGTTGCTAACCTTGTACTCCACAAATATGTAGATCTAAAAAAGTGGTTGTTGAACAGTTTTATCTGTTGTTGTTGTTTTTATGGAGCAAAATGTAAATAATGTTTTGTGTTTGTTATTGTATACAGATGTAGTGTTGTGTTCGGCATGTCATCCCACTGAGAACATGATTGCCTCGGGCGCTCTGGAGAACGATAAGACAATCAAATTATGGCGATCAGACTTCTGAAACTGCATCATCACACCAACAACAAAGTCAACAACAACCAATGCTTTGCTTTTTTTTTTTCCTCTCTTATTTCTTCTTTTCTTTCCTTTTACTCTCCTTTCTTTACACTTTCAATTAACAGTCCAGTGTTGTGATGTAAAGTTTTTCATCTTGATTTACACTAATATCTAAATACAGTGTATGACAAGGTGTAATATACATCTCCAGTGTTACTCAAACTAGGGGGGGAAATATTCAGTTATAGATACAGTATCACTCCTGTAATGGTAGAAAGGGGATTGCAAATGGGACTAACAAGTGAAAACATGTAAGTGAAGGATCGCCTGGGAGATTCAGTGGAATTACTGAAGGTACTTCACCGCAATCTTAAAGGGGAAAAACCTGTATACTTGACAATCCCCTGGTGGTCTCCCGAAATCCATATAAGCGCGAGTGTTTATGATCGGTATTTGAACTGAACTACAAGTGTATGAATGATGCTGCCTTTGGACTCTGGTTACAAATAGAACCAGCGCCCTGGAGCATGAATGCTCTATAACACAGTAGTAAGCAGCTTCGTCACTCTGTCTACCTTACCAATATTCATTACATTGCTGAGAATTGATGATTGACCTCTAGAGTTAGTCTAGTAATGTACGTAGAAGAAACCCTCTGACGCAATTAATTTTTCTCCGTATTTCTATTTTAAATGCGACCGGGGTAATTACCGGGGGAATTCTGTAGATACATTGTCTATAAAAGTAATTGAGTTGCCTGCGGAGCCAGTAAAGATATAAAGACAATAAAGATGAACATGGGAATAAGAGTGATGCACAGCGTAAGTCAGTTGTGTTGTGGTTTAGTGTGTCTAGTGTAATTTCTGGTGCTTTAAATAAATAATGTATATTTTTATTGGTACTGCACATTTCTGTTCTAGGACATTGTTCAGAAATATTTGTCTGAAGCAAGAAAACATCCCATGGATGCTGAAATATTTTTATCCAAAGCACTTCAAATCTGCCAGAAAAATAAGTTATTTCATTTGGAAGCTGAAGTGCGACACACTCAAGCAACAAGAATAATTATATTGGCTGAACTATATGGACCTGCAAATGATGTGATGGTAAGAGGAATATTTTATAGTGTGTGTTAATTTGAGTGTAATTTATAGTCTACTGTTAAATACAATACTAATAGATACTACAATAAATAAGTCAATTATTATTAATTTTTTATCATTATTTATTTACTTGTTTTGTTTGACTATTTTCTTATTAAATTATATATTACTACTAGCAAATATTATCATTATCATCATTAGTATTATTATAATCATTGTAAGTTTAGAACGTACAGCAACAATTCTGAGATGCTTAGCAGAATGATTGAGCTAGAGTACATAAGTCATATTCGGACAAGGTTTTTTTAGCTGGTCTGCAGCTATTTGACAGGCTTTAGTGCTCAGCTTTCAGTTCAATAGCAATTAGTAATACTTTGTATGTTAACTAGTTACCTTGTAGGCTATATAGTTGCAAGCACTACTCCAGTAAAAAACAAACAAACTTTCTCCATAAAAAAAGGCAATTAAGAATGTTGAATAGATTTGGTAAAGGGTCACCACAAGTAGAAATTACAATGATGCACGTTAATAGCGTTTACAATATGAAAAAGTTACGCCAGACTTGTTGTTCATCAGTAAGTAATCGGCGTATACGACACAATGGAAGTTATACTAGAAAACTGTTTGGTATAGCAGTGAAGTGAAGAGTAAAATGTCATTGGATTGTTTGAATAGAGCATTGAAAGACTGTATCTGAATAAAGTGTTCTAAGTAATAGTTATCCCATTCACTGGCACAAGGTACCTGTAGGCGCTCAAGGATGACGTAAAACAATGAAGCATAGCTAGCTATGGCATCCGAGCAGGACTAATGTATTGTTCTATTATATACTAGTGGTGTGCTTGAGCACAAATGGCGAGCGAGCCTCCTGAGTAAAGGTAACATTAAACCTAAGTACTGTTGTATTAATTTTAACTTCTAACACTCAGCTACTAAAATATGGTCAAGTTTTTTAATTATTTAAATTGTATGTGGTAAAGAGTTTCAGTGCCATTACTGACAGGTTTGAACCTAACCCTATATTAGGACATGCTACCAAAAAGCTGTGACAAATAGTGCATTAACTTAACACCGACACTAATTCAAATATAAAATAAACACTGGTAAAGTTTGTAAGTTTTAACTGCGCTCGCAAAAGAATTCAAAGCGGTAAACAATTTTATTTCTTTGGATGATACGGGTAAAGATCGAGTAACCAAAATATTCTGGCATATGGGACGAGGTCAACCTCCTAGCAAACATTTAAACGTGAGCTTTCCCGGGAATATGGCACTAGTATGGTCACAACTATTACCTTTCTTTTACTAACTTCCACACTCTCTCTCTCTGAATTACTTTTACCTCTTTGTAAGCTCAGAATATTCAGATGATGATACTGATTCTATTGGCAGCTCCAGAATGTGAGCTGAGAAGTATAAGTAAGGAATTGCTAGAGGGAGGAGTTCGAGTGTGAGGGGAAAGACTGGAATAGTTATAGCAAAATATTCTTTTAGTCTTGCTCTTTTGCAGAGCTTGCAGTTACACCTCCTGGTGCTCGGTGGCCATGGGTTACAGTTTTGCTGGCTGAGATGACTGTCTATTAACATAAAAAGTATCCAATCACGCATAAACCAATTGCTAATATTGTACTGGAATGCATACAGATCACGTGATAGTTATATTATGGTCACCATAAAGACTTTGTAGTTTGTTGCTAAGCAATCAAATTTTGACCACAAATGTTAAACAATACATGTACTTTCACATTATATATGGTTTCAAGGTACTTTTTTGAGCTCCTGATTTTATATTAATTAGAAAAAAACATTATTAGTCTAGAAAATAGAAAACACTGAATTGTATCTGCCGGTGAGAGGGTTTTGAAAAAAACAACAACAACAAGAAGTTTTAAAGAATTACTTCGCAGTTTTGAGTCTAACAACAAGCTTTTAAGACCTAAGTGCGTCTTGTGCGCATTTGGAGACAACCTAATACAAAGGGGTAAACAATTAAATTTCTTGAATGATACGGGATCGCTAAACCGAAAGACTCTTGTTTAGTCGAAATATGGGAAAGGATAGACCAAGAAGCAAACACAAAAATGTGAGGGTCAAAGTACAAATGACATAAGTACGTTCACACATATATAAACAAATGTCCCCGACTTTCAATTGTGTTACCCCTGATAGTGTCTCGCTCGCTCGCAATTAAGCCATTCTAGATGACCAGTAAAGTGCTCCAGCCACTGAAAAATGGCAGTTTTTAAATTATGTATGGTAAAGGGTTTTCAATGCCTCATAATTTGCCCTTGGGAAGAAAAGAATTTCTAAATTAAGACTTTCTTGCTGTAGTAGCTGGAAAAATTCCCGAAGAGTTGAAAATGTTGAAATGAAAATGAGTTAGACATAAGTTGAAGGAAAGAACTGTTGGAGTCCAATTTCTCGCTGCCCATAATTTGAACAAGGAATTTGTGATTGGAACGGATACAATCAGAAAAATTTCCACAAGCCCAAATGAGGACTAGAACTGCTTTCTAAATTTGTGCATATAAGTGTATGACGTAGAGTTGACAGTCAAGGGTTTGAACCTGACTCAGTACATTATTTCTCTCTCTCTCTTTTCCCCCTTGCTTTTCCCCATTCAGGTAATGATTACACTTTACCAACTGTTCTCAGCTCATAAATTGTTCATGAATATACACACCATCGTCATTACTAACACACAAGCATATTATTATATAGATATAGCTCTTTTGGTTGTACTAGTGTTTTAGTTTTGCGTACAGATCTCAAGTAATAAACTTTATCATTCAAGTTATAATCTTGTTGTTGTTGTTGGAATTATAGCTACTGGCTTGCTCACCATTTTGCGCTCATTACACCTCTAGTTAGGAGTGGACGGTATTTCGATACTTAGTCGTTTCATTCAGTGTTGTCAAATTTATTGTTCAGTATGCCAGCATGAAATAAAACGGTATAGCTACCTCCAGCACTAGAATCACTGCATAAAAGCCCGAATTATTTTTCCTCGAGGACATTCACGGCTAATCCACCTGGATGGAACGAATCCATACCAAGGCTGTTAGAAGACCATTTTAACCTATTCTTATAGTTTTGTTTTTTCTCTCTCTTTCCCCCCCCCCCCCCCCCCCCCCCCCCTCCCCCCCCACCTTTTTGTTGTTCTTACTTTTGTTCTTCAATCATTTCCCTTCATTATTTCCCCCTCTTTTTTCTTCAACATTTTTGTTGGTTTCTTCCTTTAATCAATAATTAGTCTTAGCCATGATAACTTTTAGTTAGTCAATATATGAAAAGTCTGATATCGGCCACTCCTACCTCTAGTTGTGGATGTGCTTCACTTATTTAACCTGACACAATAAATCAGGCTTGAATTACTTATTACGAGTTAGAGTGTGATATTGCAAAATATTTCATGAGCAGGCTAATTTATTTTTACCAGCAAAAGGCGAGTGAAAATAAAGCCTGAGAGTGAAATATCTAGCCATATCACTCTGCCGAGTGATAACGTGAGTTCAGGTAGAGTACCTAAAGATAACATTGTGAAGATAACTAGGGTGGAATAAAAATAGTTTTTCAGTTTATTAATTACTCTAAATAATACCTCGTATATTATTACTCTAAATAATACCTTGTATAGTAATGCTGTTATTATCTTACTGGTTGGTTTATAATTACAAGCTTTACTGCAGTAATGGCTTGGAAATTGCTACACTCACTCTAGGTTCATTAGTATTTTCTTTGTTCTTATAGGTATTTTCCAATGTGGCAGCATCATATTTTACTCTGGGGAATCTTTATTTGCCACCTTTCTTTTATAAACAAGAACATCCCCCAAGTTATTATTATTCCAAAGGAATTAAGATTTGCATAAGTGGCTACAAGATGTTATTACCAAGGATACCAGGCTTTGTGGGCAGAGGTGTAATAGTTGCAGTTGATCAAGGTAATTAACCCTCAGGATGTGTGAGAGGTTTAGTGCCTCCCCTGCACAGTCATAGCCATGCTGTGACAAAGATTATTATTACAAGTGAAGTGACGATATTATATACAAATTTCTATTCTTTCAGATTATAATGTTTGGCAGTGATGTATAATAGCTTGTAGGAAATTTTACTTAAATTTGTAGTTTCAAATTCTGATGTTTCTGGATATAACTGAGTCTTTATGAGATAGTAAGAAAGAAAAAATGTTAATGTTAAAAATTCCTTTTTTCAAAATGGAACATAATGTAAGCTATTACTACTGGTAATAAGTACTTTTTAATGTGTTAGTGCTACCTTTACTTGCACACTCCATTTAATCATGTGACTAGCATCTTAAGAGCCCATCTTAATTATGTTTTGTAGTGGACTCTAGATCCAACTGGCTTTCCTAACAAGAGTTAATAGATGCAAATGCCTTGATGTTTGAGATTTGCTATAGTTTTAATCGTATGAAGCCATAGCAGTATTACACTGCCTCTGACAATTTAGTGGGTGTGACATTCATGAAGTCACACTTAGTTTTCATAGTATCACTAACTATTTTATAGTTTAGCTGAAAAGACAAGGTCATTATCATTAGCACCTTCTATAGACTTAAACATCATTCAGTGACAAATATAAAACTAGAATGTTGCTATACCTATTTAGTTAGTGTGTAAATTATGTCACACAATACACCTGCAAACTGGATAGCTATGCCTAATTGTCTTTTTTCTGTCTTACTAATGTGACAACCTATAACTACACTGAGCAGATATGATACAATTTATTGCCAATCTACTATTTTGCTGGGTTGAACCACATTAATACGCTTGCCTGTCAGTGACAACGATGCACCAGTGTGTGTATTCATGAAAAATTCATTAGTTGACCCAGGTTGGTAAAGCATCATATTAAATGAATGGGTAAAGGATTCCCACATTCAGTAGAAGGTATTTAAATGCAGAGGTCACGTTTATAATTTAATGCTAGGCAAGCTGCAGTTGCTTTGCGGGATCTGCTGTTCATAACCTTAGTTAAGCCAAGACTTTTTTGTCAGCATTTCTTACCGAAAATACGCAGCTCTGGTACAGAATTAACAAGCTATTCCAATTAAAGGAGTAAGGAGTAGGGCAGCACGAAAGAATTTTACAAAAATCGTTGATCAAACTCGTAGTATAAACGTTGAAAGTACCCAAGTTAGCCTCCCATGACGCTGCTGGCACTCGTGTAAGACATTTTGAGCTTCTTCTAGGCTGCTAGAGCTAGATTAATAACGTGTGGCTCTAGGCATATCCATAATTTAGCTGCATAGTACGTAGATAGGGTAGATAAAAACAGACGATTCTAAGGAATTGCCGCACAGGTTTGCACCTAATCCTATATTAAGACATAATTGCTGGTGTAGTAGCCGGAAAAGCTGTGTAAAGGCAGCTAATATATTTATGTGCTAGTAAAATGCTTACTTTATGCTATTCTTTAGCTAAGCAGTAGCTGTAATGTACAACACTTTCACATACACTATTTCACTGGACATACCAACACAAGACATACCTTCGTAGTTAGACTATTGGACAATGGATTTTCAAGTAAGGAACAACACTGTTGTGTAAGGCTTATAAATGTGACAAATAACACATTTAATTGCACCTGCAAAAGAGAATTCAAAGTGGTAAACAATTAAATTCCATTGGATGATACAGGTAATGATTGATAAACCAGAGTATTCTGTTCAGTGAAATTCAGGACAGGGTTGACCACTGAGCTAACACAAAAATACGCAAGGGTCAAAGTACAAATAACATACGTACGTCCACACACACACACATATATATATACTAGTGGTGCGCTCGAATAGCGCAAATGCATGGCGAGCGAGCAGACTCTTTTTACAGAAAAATAGGACAGAAATTACATCTTTCTGTAGTGCACAGTGTAACCCTTTCCATTCTCAGTTAGCATCAGAGAATCTAAAGTCTCTGTGAGATCCCAGACTAAGGAAGTGGACCAATGCATTGTAGTAACAATAACAGAATTACCTGAATAAACTTCGAAAGCAGAGGCAAAGAAGCGCAGCTTGACAAAGACTTTACAATTGTTTCAAGAAGAGAGTAGCTATAAACTTTTTGGTTGAAACAAAGTTGCGTAAGGCAGCAGGATTCTCCGCGCTAGTTAATTGAAAAATACTGGAACTGTGAACGCTTTACCTAACTTACGTAATTAGAAGCGCGGGAACAGAAGTCTCATGTACCCCATAAACAAATAAATAAATAAATAAATAAATAAATAAATATAGCGAAATCTCGATTGCGTTAACCCTGAGAGTGTCTCGCTCGCTTCGCTCGCTCGCCAATAAACAAAAAAATATCCCTGATTTTCAATTGTGTTACCCCTGATAATATCTCGCTCGCTTCGCTCACTCGCCAATTACAATAATTAATTAAAGCTAATGATATACATGATATAAAGATGAATGGATTGAGGTGTGGAAGTAAAATTCATTTGAATGGCCCTGTACTATTTCAGCTAACTATAACATTTAATTAGTGACTTCTTCACCTGGGTCATTTGGTCAGTGGGGAGGGGCTGTCTAAACAAGCTAATTGTAAATGTACTACACATATTACAGTAAACTGAATATTGATTGTTTCACTAACCTTTATAAATGTAGTTTATGCTAACTTTTTAGGTTTGGAATCAGTTTTGGAATTACATGAATTTTTATCAGCTGAGGAGTGCATGGCAATTATTAACCATCTCGCTAGTGAAACCATTGCTACATGCCAACACATAGAGTATTTAATATCTAAGTCTGAAAGACCTGGGAGTGGTGTTGCTATAGCTCTGTCATGTGATTTCTCTTCTTTAAAGTGGAAAAGTATTGCAGCCAAGGCAGATTTCAGCATAAAAACAATGAAGCTATTTCTCTTACAAGGTGTGATTCTTTCTTTTGAGGATGTACAAGACATAGTGGATTCAGTGGATGATAGCAAAATTGAGTTGCTTAATTTCACCTTGAGAGAAATGAAAGAACCACTTTCTAGTGAAAACCTAAGTTCTCTGTTTTCCATAGCTTTAAATAAAGAGAAAAAATTTATTTGCTCAGTATTGATTACTGAAGGAGCTAAACCTGATTTATTGGAAATAATGAAATTGTTGAAGCCACTAGAAATTATTGATCAGAAACCAATATATAACCTCATCAAAAGTAGTAAAAAAAGTCGAGAAATGTTTCTTCAAGTTAGCATCAAGAAAGGCAATCATGAAGCATTGGAGTGCTGCAAGTCACTGGTGCAAGAGATGAACATGGATGATATAAATTTACACAGCCTATTGGAAGCCTTAGTACAAGGCAATAAAGACAAACAGCACAGTATCCAATTCATAGATTGGCTTCTTCAACAAGAGTATGTGGATCCTAATAGAATCAATGAAGGAGTTCACCCTCTCAATACAGTTCATCAACTTGCTTTGGGGGGAAATAAAAACAAATTATTTTATCTTCTATTGAAATATGGAGCAAGCTTTCGAAATGCTTTACTTTCTGAAAGCGAAAAGATCAGCATCATACAAAGTGTGGCTCTATCAGCATTAACTAGTGGTAAGTGAATTAGTAGACAATTCTGTGAGCAAGCAAAGCTGTGTTCTGCTATGACGCAGGGAAGTAGGAAGGATATTTGAATGGGGGGAGGGGGGGAGAGGCATTTTAGCTACTTTTATAATTGTTGCATACAAATTAATACAACTGAATTCAAATGAAATTAATCTGAAAACTGTACTATTGTGCCACTAACTACAAGTAACCCTTAAAATGATAAAAAAGTGCCTCTCTCTCCCCCCCTCCACCTAAAGGAAGGGCAATTTCTTAAATCCACTAACAGTTTATATTCCAGTGAAATTAAACATACATGCTAGAGGTTCCAGATTTTTTTCACAGCATAGCAATTGGGTAAAAGGTTTGGTATTGTGAGGAGTGTGACATATCCTACCACAGTCATAAGATTTGTAATTGTAAAGGACAGTCATCCATGAATAAATAGCGTCCCCTCCAATACTGCAAGTTTCTTAAGATGACTGTTTATATTCCAGTGAAATTAAACATACATGCTAGAGGTTCCAGATTTTTTTCACAGCATAGCAATTGGGTAAAAGGTTTGGTATTGTGAGGAGTGTGACATATCCTACCACAGTCATAAGATTTGTAATTGTAAAGGACAGTCATCCATGAATAAATAGCGTCCCCTCCAATACTGCAAGTTTCTTAAGATGACTGTTATCTTATTTATAGATGATCTTGCTGCCATTGAAAATTGTAAAGTTCAGATACTTCAACTTGAAGGATCAGTGGATCTGTTACCTTTTCTGCCTCACTATACTCATTCAAGTGTAAAAACATTCTTAAAATGGCTTCTATCTGAGAAAAAAATGATTTTGGATGAGAAAATGTGTATGCTTGACTTTGTTCTAAATTTGTCCATGAGCAGCAATTACAAAGCTGATTTATTGTGCCTCCTTCTAAAACATGGAGCAAAAATACAATATTGCACAAAAATTGATGGAACTCCTTTCTTGGGTCAAGCAAGTATTCTTGCAATTGAAGCAGGTAATGTTATAAAGAGCAATGAACATGTCAGATGAAATAATTTGACAATTTATATAGATTTGAGATAGAAACAGTAGACCTTAACACATTTAGAAGACATTTAGTTATTGTTGAGTTATTGTTTGAAAACCATTCGCAATTTTTTTTAATTTTGGTATATAAAAATGATACCTGTATTACTTAATTTTGTTATACTAACTCTTGCAGATAATGCAGAGCTTATAAAAATTGCTTGCCCTAAACTTTTCAAGGAAATTGAGCATTTGAGTGACTCGGAAAAACTTTGTCATATTATGGATTCCCGCAAAAATAATCCTCTTCACATGGTCATGCTTCGCAAAGAATCTCCAACCACAATTGAACTATGTTCACTTCTCAGTGAATTCATAGATCCCAATTTTACTAACTTTGACAACCTCAAGCCTGGACAGCGAAAAAATGACACCAAGAAAAATGGCCGTATTACTAAGAGGCAATCTATTTTACAAGAGGCAGCTGTGAATTTCCAGTCCAAAAGATCTGTTACACAGAACACTAAGAAAAAACATTCAAGGAAAAAAAATACAAAAAAAAATGTTTCTACTGCCCCGATTCCAAAAGAACCTCCATTACATCAAGATTTACCAGTAGCAGAAAAAAAGATAAGCAATGAAGCTCCCACCATAGCATTATCAAGTGATCAAATATCTGTTCTTATTACGGAAGAACTGATCTTTCTCAAAGATAAACCTGCTTCATATTTCACACCTCCACCAGATTTCAAGAGACAGAATAGCAGGCAACATCCAAATCAGCCATTATCTAAACAAGTAAGTGAGGATGGAATTTTCATTGAGCCTTCTCCTCATACACCTTCAGACACCATTTGTGAAGACTCCATGAATACAAACTCAGATGTAAAAAATTTGAAATTTGAAAATTGTACCTGGGAAATAGAATGCTCTGAAAATGTGAAAAAATATCTAGCACACAAGAAGACCCCTCAGATCTGGAAGAAACAGGTGATCAATAAAATGAAAGAAATTGCTACTGGTGGGATACGAAACAGCCATCGTACCAGTGGCACACTGGGTGACAACATTCATGAAACAAGGTTTAGCAAGGGGGGTAGGATTCTGTGGGAGGTGGCCATTCAATTTTCTCCTCGCCTCACAGCAAAGCATGTTGCACAGGGGAATGAAAAAGAGTACTTTTACTCTGATGTGATCAGGATATGGGCTGTTGTTAGTGATCACGACAATTTAGAGAGAGAGATAAACAAGATCAAAGCATCTCAATCTCGTGGACAAACAGCGGCCAAGCCAATTCCTCTCTACTACAAGAAAAATGAAGCTAGAGGTAACAAACGTAATCCTCAGTATTACAAATATTGTGAACAAGGTATTTCTGAAACAGTTGATAGTGCTTCCTTCTATCCAGCAGGTAGTACAAAAAATGATGAATATAATGTAGCTACTTTCTATACTGTGAACAGTATTTTCGAAAGAAGCATGATTGAAGGAAGTGAAGCTCGTAGAGATTTTCCATTTAAGGAATGGCCTAAGGAACACGACATAATAAATATGCCTGAGGGAAAAGAATCCATCTTACTTCTGGGACGAAGTGGAACCGGAAAGACCACATGTTGCTTATACCGTTTGTGGAATCAGTTTCACTTGTTTTGGTCCAATGAAATCACAGTCCAGCACAGAGCACTGCCTTTCCTCAAATCAGAGGTCAAAGTTGACATGCAGGAAGTTCTTGCTAAGTATGACAGTGAAAGTACAAATTCTGGTGAACGTGATTCTATTGAGGATGATGCAGACCTTGAGGATCACGAAGATACACCTAAAGAGAGTCTCCACCAAATTTTTATAACTAAAAACTATGTTCTCTGTTCACAAATGAAGAAACGGTTCTATGATTTAGCAGCTGGTAGCAGTAAAACAGCTCAACATACGCAGTTCGAAGACACAGAGCCTCCTTTAAGTCTGTGTGATGTTGAAGACCACGCCTTCCCACTTTTTCTCACTGCTCGTCAATTCTTTATTATTCTTGATAATTCACTTAAAGATGGTAATAATTTCTTTCAGAGAGATGACAGAGGAGCTCTAATGGAGAAAATTCTAAGTTCAGATTATGACCATGAAGATCCAGATACACTTTTTGACTTGGAAGAGAGCGACAGTGAAGTCGAGTATCATGAAGGTGATGATGCTGATGATGCAGATTTCAAAACGCATGCAGCACCCAAAATAAAGTTAAGAGAACGTCATGAGATTACAGCTAACTATTTCATTACTAAAATTTGGCCTAAAATATCAAAAAGTGCCTCCATAGATGCCAAACTTGACCCACTACTTGTGTGGATGGAAATCAAGTCTTTTATTAAAGGCTCTCAGAATGCAGCTGAAAAAGAAGAAGGATATTTATCTAAAGGAGAATACAATGATTTGGGAGAAAAGATGGCTGCAAACTACTGTGAGAAAAGAGATGAAATTTACAAGATTTTTGAAAATTACTTGAGATATCTACAAAATAGTAAAGAGATGCTATTTGATGACTGTGAACTGATTCACAGCTTATATTCCAGACTGAATCATTTGGAAGATTTACCGTGGTCTATTCACAGCGTCTACGTGGATGAAGTTCAAGATTTTACTCAAGCAGAGCTGTCTATTTTGCTGCGCATCTGCAGAAATCCCAATAATTTGTTTCTCACTGGAGATACAGCACAAAGTATAATGAGAGGAATTTCTTTCCGGTTTGGAGACTTGAGATACCTTTTTCACTGTGCTAAAGAGAAAGTTTTGACAAAGAAAAAGAAACCATATAATATTGTAGTACCAAAAGTACTGGATCTTCAAATAAATTTCAGGTCTCATACCGGAGTTTTAAACTTGGCAGCTAGCATTATTGATGTCATGAAGAACTATTTTGCTAGTTCATTTGACTGCTTACCCGGAGATGAGGGGATGTTCACGGGACCAATGCCTATTGTAGTAGAGTCTAGCAACATCAGTGACCTTGCTTTAGTAATGCACACCAACAGGCGTGAATCTTCCAAGAAGATAGAGTTTGGAGCACATCAGGTAATTATTGTGCAATCAGAAGAAGCCAAGCGAAACCTCCCTGATGTTCTTAAGTCCAGCATTGTACTCACTGTGTTCGAGTCTAAAGGATTGGAGTTTGATGATGTCCTACTCTTTGACTTCTTCAAAGATTCTCAAGTAAGTTACATAATTGTAATTAACAATAACAAGCATTAGAAAACCAATGCCCATTTTTGCTTTAGATCAAGGATGAATGGAGAGTGGTCACAGCCTACATTAATGATGAAGATACCAAAAGCTGCACTCCATCTTCTAAAGATCAAAGTCCTTTTGGGAAGTCTCGGCGATTAGACTTTGATAAAAGACAGCACAAGTCACTGAATTCTGAGCTCAAGTATCTATACACAGCTATAACTCGTGCCAGATGCAACTTGTGGATTTATGACTCTGATGAACTCAAGAGGCGTCCAGTGTTTGACTACTGGTACAGACGAGGATTAATTAAAGTGATACGAGTGGATGAAGTGACTGAGCAAGAGGAGTCTACACTGTTTGCTTCAACTTCAACATCAGAGGAGTGGAAAACTCAAGGAGATTATTTCAAGAAAAAAAATCTTTGGGAACCTGCAGTGAAATGCTACCAAAAAGCTCAATGTACAAGTTTGGAATATGAAGCACATGGCTACAGCTTAGTTCAGCATGCTCGGCGACCGAACACAAAGACGAAGGAGGCACAAGAACTGTATTTACTAGCTGCCAAGTATTTTTTGGACTCAAACAAGTTAGAAAATAACTATCAATGTCTAGAAAATGCTGCAAGATGCTTAATGAACTCCAAGAAGTATAATGCTGCTTCAGATTTATTTGTGCTTCTAGGAAGGGTAAGTATATTGACATTTAGATTAAATTTGATGAACACTTTATATTACAATTTATAGAATGAAAAAGCCTTGAAGTGTTTCAGAAAGACCAAAGACTACTCAGTGCTGGCAGAAATAAAAGAGAAAATGGGAAAACCAAATGATGCTATTCGCATATTACTGAAACATGGCAAGGCACTCAAAGCTCTTGAGTGTGCTTCTAATCATGAAAGTGATGTCCTACCATGCTACAAAAAGGAGTATCTTGCCCATAAATATGTAAAAAAATTAATATCTGAAGGAGAAGCATCTACTGAAGAATTTCAAGCTTATTTGAAGTATTTGCCACCACTTGAGCAACTTCACTATTTAAAATCTGTAAAGCTTTACAGAGAAGTATATCAAATTCTTCTTCATGAAAAGAAATACGAAGAAGCATATCAGCTATGCAGTGCACATGGTTGGTTTGATGAAGGTTTAGCTCTTGCTGTGGAGAATAAAAATGCAGATGTAAAAACAATATTTTTGCTTTATAAAGCCACCAAAGAGCTAGATGATGACTGTGTTAAGACAGACACAATTAAGATGCTACAAAAAAACATGGGATTGCTTACAGAAAATGAAAATCTCTGTATGCTGGTTTGGGGACTGATAAAGAAAAATCATGCAAAGCTCAATGATGTTCGATCATTCTACAAAAATAGAAATGTCATAGCTTACTTAGAGGTTCTAAATATAGCTACAGCACATGTAGAATATGACAGTGACAACCATCAGTGGAATAACATTCGTTTGAACAAGCAAGAAGACCTGGTCATGACCATATTAAAGGCCTGCGACAGTGCTCAATTTATAAGAAATACATTTGAGAATAGTCAAGATATGAGCTCTCCAATTATCACTAACATGGAAAACTTCTTTGGATTTCAAAGAGATCACAGTGGAATTTATCTGATACCAGAATCTTCATATCCTTGGACCA
>WLWD01002270.1_pt1 | contig 134607 bp, 120 predicted proteins | sample 6712731 | NCBI WGS metagenome assembly WLWD01 (sample SAMN12718690, study PRJNA576275) | sponge metagenome | isolation source: marine sponge | host: Mycale hentscheli | place: New Zealand: South Island, Marlborough, Capsize Point | collected 2014-11-01
ATACAACAGAATATGGCGTCTGCTAGCCAACCGGTGCCGCTGCCGACCGGCGCAACACCCGGCCCGCTGCAAATCCTGCTTGGGCTGTTGGCTCTGTTTGCGGCGACCATCCTGCTGTTGGTACGGAGGCGGATATGAGCAAGCGCCGTACTCTTACTGTGGTCGCCCTTGTCATTGGCGCACTTGGCGTCTGGCAGCTCGCGGGCGGTGGCTGGATATATGCCAAGGCCGCGCTCGCCAAAGGCATGATCGCCGACGCCTGGGATGAGACGCTCTCAACCGGCATCAAAATCAAGCCCTGGCCGTGGGCAGATACCTGGCCGGTCGCCAAGCTGAACTTCCCCACCCATCAGCGCGACATAACGGTATTAGCAGGCGCGCAAGGCGCAACATTGGCCTTTGGACCCGGGCATCTCAGCGGCACCGCCAAACCGGGTGCCGCTGGCAACAGCGTTATCGCCGGGCATCGCGATACCAGCTTTACCCTGTTGGGGGATCTCAAACCCGGTGATCCGGTCGAGCTGCAAAAGGACGACGGGTTCTGGTTCAGCTACCGCGTGACCGGCAGCACAATCGTGGACTCACGCGAAAAATGGTTCCCACCGGAACCGGATGAGTCGATGCTCACGCTGGTGACCTGCTGGCCGCTGGATGCCATCACCCCCGGCGGCCCGATGCGCTATCTGGTCTTTGCCGAGGAGGCTTCACCCCGGCTAACGAGTAAACGCTAACTCTCCGCGTCGATCAGCTTGTCGAGCAGGCGGCGGGCCTGGAGAACGCCGGCATCGGCATTGATATCGATGATCGCCTTTTGCGGGCCGGCGCGTTCCATACGGTCCTGTTGGGTCTCGATAATGATCACGTCTTCACCAAAGGCGGTGCTGGTGGCTTTGGCGAGCTTCTCGGTCAGCGCGTCCTCATCTAGCCGGAAGTCGCGCGCGTGATGCCAGAAATAATGGGTTGAGCTTTCGGTCTCCGGCGTCAGCGTGTGGTTGGAAAACATGGTGATGCCCTGTGACCGGTCGCCATCGGTCGCGCCGGTGTCGGCGATGGCGCAGCCGACATCGATCATGAAATGCGATGGCTCCTGATAATGGATGAGCTGCCAGCGATCGACATCCACCCCTTCCTCAAAGCCGCCCGCCATCTGGAACATGGGTGCCACCGGCTCGCCAAATATCCAGCGTTCGACATGCACCTTGTCCTCCTCATGCCGGACTTTCACGGGGAAGTTCGCGACACCGTCGGTGCCAAGCGTCGTGGCATGGACATAGGCGACATGCGACAGATCAAGCAGATTATCGATCAGCAACCGATAGCTGCCTTTGACATAGAAATAATCGCCGACCGCGACCCAGTCAGGATCATCATTCCAATGGAAATCGGGGATCAGTGCTTCATCAGCCAACGCCGGATCGCCCGGCCAGATCCAGATATAGCGATATTTCTCAGCAACCGGATAGGCTTTGACCGCCGCGCCCGGCGGGACTTTGGCTTGGCCCGGCACAGTGACGCAGACGCCTTTATTGTCATATTCCAGCCCGTGATAGGGGCACTGGATACAGCCATCGACTATTTTGCCTTCCGACAGCGCCATATAGCGATGGGCGCAGCTATCCTCCAGCGCCACCGGGTTGCCCTCGCCATCGCGAAAGAACACGATGGGCTCATCCATGATGGTGCGCGCGAGGGGCGCATCACCCAGCTCATGGTTCCAGGCGGCGACATACCAGCGATTGCGTAGATACATATCTTTATCTTTTTGCAGCGAAGCTCTGGATTGATCATACCCAAAAACTGCATATTTGCAGCATAGGAGTCGGCAATTTTCGGGTAGGCTGGAATTATTGCCAGAGAGAAGCATATAAAGAGCTATGAATACCGTTCTCGCCGACCGTCCTGCCACTGGTGCGCCAGCTGATTTTGAACTCGTTTCGGATTTCGAACCGGCGGGGGATCAACCACAAGCTATCACCGAGATTATTGGCGGCATCAATTCTGAGGAGCGCGATCAGGTACTGCTCGGTGTCACCGGCTCGGGCAAGACCTTCACCATGGCCAAGGCGATCCAATCGCTGGGCCGCCCTGCTTTGATCCTGGCGCCCAACAAAACCCTCGCGGCGCAGCTCTATGGCGAGATGAAAACGTTTTTTCCCAATAATGCGGTCGAGTATTTCGTCTCCTATTACGATTACTATCAGCCGGAAGCCTATGTGCCGCGCACCGACACCTATATCGAGAAAGACGCGTCGGTAAATGAACAGATCGACCGGATGCGGCATGCAGCAACGCGGTCGCTGCTCGAAAGACGCGATGTGATTATCGTCGCCTCGGTGTCCTGCATCTATGGTATCGGCTCGGTCGAGACCTATTCGGAAATGACGATACGTTTGAAGGTTGGTGATACGGCGGAGCGCGGTGCCATGCTGCGGCGCTTTGTCGAGCTGCAATATCGTCGCAATGATCAGAACTTTACCCGTGGCGCGTTTCGGGTGCGGGGCGATCTGGTTGAAATCTTCCCGGCACATTATGAGGATCGCGGCTGGCGGCTATCGCTGTTTGGCGATGAGATTGAATCGATCCATGAGTTTGATCCGCTGACCGGTGAGAAAACCGGCGAGCTGGAGCAGGTTACGATCTATCCGAACAGCCATTACGTGACCCCCAAACCAACGCTGCAGCAGGCCACCAAAGGCATCAAACAGGAACTCAAGACGCGGCTCGCCGAGCTGCAAAAGGAAAATAAGCTCCTCGAAGCGCAGCGGATCGAGCAGCGCACGGTGTTTGATCTAGAGATGATGGAGGCCACCGGTCATTGTGCCGGAATTGAGAACTATTCCCGCTATCTCACCGGACGCGCCCCCGGTGAACCGCCCCCGACATTGTTCGAGTATCTACCGGAAGACGCGATGCTGGTGGTCGATGAAAGCCATGTCACCGTGCCGCAGATCGGCGGCATGTTTAAAGGCGACTTTGCCCGCAAAACCACCTTGTCAGAGTTTGGCTTCCGCCTGCCCTCCTGTGTCGACAACCGACCGCTCAAATTCGAGGAATGGGAAGGGATGCGACCACAGACGGTCTTTGTCTCCGCCACCCCTGGGCCGTGGGAGTTGGAGCGCACCGGCGGCGTGTTTGTCGAACAGGTCATCCGCCCCACCGGGCTGATCGATCCGGTCTGCATCATCCGCCCGGTCGAAAACCAGGTCGATGACGTCATGGCGGAATGCCGCGAATGTGCCCTCAAAGGTCAGCGCGTGCTGGTTACGACGCTGACCAAGCGGATGTCAGAAGACCTCACCGAATATATGCAGGAAGCCGGTATCCGCGTGCGCTATCTGCATTCCGATATCGATACGCTGGAACGCATTGAGATCATCCGCGACCTGCGGCTCGGCGCGTTTGACGTTCTGATCGGTATCAACTTGCTGCGTGAGGGTCTCGATATCCCGGAATGCGCGTTGGTCGCGATCCTTGATGCCGACAAGGAAGGTTTTTTGCGATCCCGCACGTCGCTGGTGCAGACCATTGGCCGGGCCGCGCGAAACGTTGATGGCCGCGTGATCCTCTATGCCGACAATATGACCGGTTCGCTGACCTATGCGATTGATGAAACCAACAGGCGGCGCGAAAAGCAGCAGGCCTATAACGCCGCCAACGGCATCACCCCGGAAAGTGTCCGCAAGGAAATCGGTGATATTCTGGAATCGGTCTATGAAGGCGATCACTTCACGGTCGATACCGGCGATGAAGATACAACGCATCTCGTGGGCAATAATCTCGCCTCTCATGTTGCCCATCTAAAGGAGCGCATGCATACCGCGGCCGGTGATCTCGAATTTGAAGAAGCGGCCCGTCTCCGCGATGAAATCCATCGGTTGGAGACCGTTGAGCTTGGTCTTAGTGACCCCGAACCGGTTGGCCCCAAGCGGCTCGCCGCCAGAATTCGCGCCGCCGATGCAAATAGTCGTGGCAAATTCCGCAACAAGGCCCAACGTAAGCAAGATGCCAAGAAACGTTTGCGGAAATAGCATCTGTGCGAAGTGATGGGGGCGAATTGAGACAAGCTTGATGACGAACCTTTTGATGACCATTAGCGGGCTCGCTCTGCTGCTGTTTGGCGGTGAAGCCCTGATCCGCGGCGCGGTTGGGCTGGCACGGCGGGCCGGCATCTCGCCCTTTATCGTCGGGCTGACGATCATCGGGTTTGGCACGTCAGCACCAGAGGTCGTGGTCAGTGTCGATGCCGCGCTTTCTGGTTCACCCGGCATTGCCGTCGGCAATGTCATCGGCAGCAATATCGCCAATATGCTTCTGATTATCGGCGCTGCAGCGGTTTTTGTGCCACTAGCCGTCCATCCCGATGCGCTCAAGCGCGATGGCACCATGATGGCGTTCGCAACGATCCTGTTTATCGGTATTGCTTTGAGCGGCACCGCGACCTGGTATCACGGCGCCATCGCCATCGTCGTGCTCATCTCCTATCTGGCCTATTCGATTTGGTCCGACCGCCAGGGGAATGATGCCACAGCCCAACTACATAGTGACGAAGGTGACCAGTTACAGTCAGGTCTCCCAGACAAAATGTGGGCCATGCTCCTCGCCCTGGTCATCGGGCTTGGCGCGCTGGTGGCTGGATCGCGTATGGCTGTCATCGGGGCCTCCGCCATCGCCCGAGAGGCCGGGATCAGCGAAGAGGTTATTGGTATTACGCTCGTCGCCTTTGGGACATCGCTACCGGAGCTCGCAACGGCCATGGTTGCTGCCGCGCGCAAACAGGCTGACGTCTGTATCGGAAATGTCATCGGCAGCAATATCTTTAATCTGCTGGGCATTACCGGCGCTGCCGCCATCGCGGCGCCCCTGCCCTTTTCCACGGAAGTCATGACCTTCGACATCTGGGTTTTACTGGCCGTCACGGTGTTGTTTTTATGGTTTATGCTGACCGGTCGCCGTATTCAGCGTTGGGAGGGGGCTGTGCTCCTCGTGCTATATTTCTCCTATATTTCACTGCATTTCATACCCGACGGGATTCTCCCGACGGGGGCTTGAAGCCGCGTCCGCAATCTCGCATTGTCCCAATATGTCTGACAAACCACTCAAAAACGCCCTTGTCACTGGTGCGGCCCGACGAATTGGCAGCGCTATTGCACGCAGCCTCGCCGCGGACGGCTGGTCCGTAGCCGTACATTATCAGGACTCCGCTGAAGATGCCGCGAGCGTGGTAAACGATATTAAGGCGGCGGGGTGTAATGCGGTTGCCATTCAGGCCGAACTATCGGACGACCGTCAGGCGACGGCTCTGATAGAACAAGCCACCAAAGAAATCGGCCCGATTACCTGTCTGGTCAATAATGCATCTGTTTTCGAGCCAGACACAATTGAAACAGCAACGGCTGATAGCTGGAACCGCCATATCCAGGCCAATCTGCAGGCGCCGTTCTTTTTGACACAACGGTTCTCTGAGCTGTTGCCCGATGATCAAACCGGCAATGTCATTAATTTATTAGACCAACGTGTGTGGAATCTGACACCGCACTTTGTTTCCTATACGGTCAGCAAATCCGGCCTCTGGGCGCTAACCCAAAGTCTTGCACTGGCCCTCGCACCGCGTATCCGCGTCAATGGCATTGGCCCCGGCCCCGCTTTGCCCAGCCCAAGACAGTCGCAAGAACAGTTCGCTGAGCAATGCGCAGATACACCGCTTGGCCAAGGCACCTCTCCGGAAGAAATCAGTCAAGCAGTACAGTATATCCTTTCTGCACAATCGATGACCGGTCAGATGATCGCCCTGGATGGCGGACAGCATCTCGGCTGGGCACAGCCCAACGATGATGCCGCACCAGTTGAGTAATAGAAGAGTTCGTTAAAGATAGTTGAGTACAACAGGTCATAAGACCAAAGGATTAGATAGATGAGTTCTCAAGGCGCTGTTCGTCCACTGCACCAGCATGGTCACCCAGGGGTTCGTCATGTGTTTGTCCGCGATTTGGTCATCCCGGCTTTGATCGGTATCCATACGCATGAGAAGGATGGAACACAGAGAATTAGGGTAAATCTGGACATGGAGGTCCCCGAAGCAGACAACCCCGTCCAAGATCGGCTCTCAGACGTCGTGTGTTATGAAGAAATCGTCGATGGTATCAGAGCAATCGTCGATGCGGGCCATATCAACCTGGTCGAAACACTTGCTGAAAAGATCGCAACGCGAATACTTGCGGACCAAAGAATAGATCGCGTAAGAGTTCGAGTTGAAAAACTCGATATATTCGCCGATGCTGCTAGTGTTGGGGTAGAAATCGAACGTTCCCGTCATCAATGACTTAGTGTTTCAAAATAATCGAATTGTGAATTCACAGCAAATTTGTACACACTAAATTTTTTTGTCCTAACCTAATCGATGCTTTTATATTACGACGAAATCTTCATAAAATCTTTATTAAACTGTAAACATTTATTAACCGGATTAACAAAAAACAACGAAAAAACAATAACTTAGATAAATGCCTAATTAATAGGCAAATCGAGATAAACTCAATGATCGCAAGAGGGTGAGCAAAAGGTGATGAGCTTATCTACAGACTTATCCACAGCACTCGTGGACAACATTAAGCATCCGAATTCACCGACACCGACTTTGCCCTTATTCGGGTTCACGAAAAGCGGTAACACGCTTATTTGGAATACAAAACCAGCCCCATGACCGACGACACAGACAAATCAGTTATACTGGCACCATCGCTAAAACGCGGCGCCGATATCATTGCGGGCGTCGTCAAAACCCTTAGCGGTAGCCCCGGTGTTTATCGAATGATCGATGAAGACGGCAATCCGCTTTACGTTGGTAAAGCAAAGAACCTGAAACGTCGCGTCGTGACCTATTCTCGACCGGACAAACTGCCGGTACGACTGCAGCGTATGATTGCCGCCACCCGCACGATGGAGATCGTTCAAACTCATACCGAAGTTGAAGCGTTGCTGCTCGAAAGCAACCTCATCAAAAAGCTGAAGCCGCGCTACAATGTCATGCTGCGGGATGATAAATCCTTTCCCTATATCCTTTTGACAACCGGTACTGATTGGCCACAACTCATCAAACATCGCGGCAGTCGATCGCGTGACGGCGAGTATTTTGGGCCCTTTGCGTCAGCCGGTGCTGTCAATCGAACGCTCGCTGCGTTGCAGCGGGCATTCCCCTTACGCAACTGCTCAGACAATATCTTCGCTGGTCGCACCCGACCCTGTTTGCAATATCAGATTAAACGCTGCACCGCGCCCTGCGTCGACCGCATCAGCAGCGACGATTACGGCGCGATTGTCGATGAAGCACGTGACTTTCTCACCGGTGATAGTCGAAATCTACAGAAAGGCCTGCTGTCCCGGATGGAGAAAGCCGCCGAGGATATGGAATACGAAACAGCAGCAATTTATCGCGATCGAATTAAGGCGCTAACCCAAATTCAGGCAAAACAGGACATTAACGTCCAAAGTGTCGGGGATGCCGATATTGTTGCAGCCTATGCAGCAAGTGGCCTGGTCTGTATCCAGGTATTCTTCTTTCGCAACGGTCAGAATTTTGGCAACCGAACCTATTTTCCAACGCGGGCCACTGGCTTGCCTATTGCTGATGTACTTGCCGCTTTCCTCGGACAATTCTACTCGGACAAAACTCCACCGCCGACCATTCTAGTCAATGAAACGCCGCCAGAACGCGACCTAATCGCTAATGCTCTCTCAGTTCGAGCTGACCGCAAGGTAACACTCAGTAAGCCTTCTAGAGGCTCTAAACGGACATTAGTCGAACACGCTCAGGCCAATGCCCGGGAAGCACTGGCTCGGCGACTGGCGGAAAGCGGCACCCAACGGCGATTGCTCGAGGGACTTACTGACGCTCTATACCTTGACTCTCCGCCACAGCGCATCGAGGTATACGATAATAGCCATATATCCGGCACCAAAGCCGTCGGCGGCATGATTGTTGCGGGCCCAGACGGGTTAATGAAGCAGGCCTATCGCAAGTTCAACATCAAGGATCAAAGCCTGGAGCCCGGCGATGATTACGGCATGATGCAGGAAGTTCTAACCCGCCGGTTTCAACGAGCACAACGCGAAGATCCCGACCGGCAATCAGGGAATTGGCCTGACCTCGTTCTAATCGACGGTGGCCAAGGACATCTCAAGGCCGTCTGCGAGGTTATGGCCGAGTTGGCTATCGACGACATCCCAATCGTCGCCATCGCCAAGGGACCGGACCGTGATGCTGGGCGCGAACGGTTTTTTATGCAGGACAAGCCGTCCTTTATGCTGAAACCCAACGACCCTGTTCTATATTTCCTGCAGCGGCTACGCGATGAGGCGCATCGTTTTGCCATTGGAAGTCACCGGGCCCGCCGCAAGAAGGCCATCGGCGAGTCACCACTTGATGAAATCGCCGGCGTAGGTGCCAACCGCAAGCGCGCTCTGCTACATCACTTTGGGTCAGCCCGCAGCGTTGGGGGTGCGGGCGTCGCTGATCTCGAAGCTGTGAACGGAATTAGCGGTCCTATGGCAAAAAAGATTTATGACCATTTCCATCCTGACGGTTAAGATGGTATCCGCTATAGCCAGAGTGTTTACCGTGCCTGGGGGCGCGGGTTGAGATGATCAGGTCGGACATATGCTGACGAATATTCCAATGCTGTTGACGCTATTCCGGATCGCTGCCATTCCGGGCGTCGTCGCCTTACTGTACTTGGACACGAATCTCGGCCGCTACCTCGCCTGCACCTTGTTTGGCATCGCCGCGATTACCGATTTCTTCGACGGTTACCTCGCCCGCGCTTGGAGCCAACAATCCAAAATGGGGCAATTTCTTGATCCCGTTGCCGACAAACTACTTGTGGCCGCCGCCTTATTGATGATGACAGGGTTTGGACAGATAAGCGGACTCATCATCCTGCCTGCCATGGTGATTCTGTGCCGTGAGATCATGGTTTCGGGTTTACGAGAGTTTCTAGCCGAAATCCGCGTTGGCGTGCCGGTCAGCACACTGGCTAAATGGAAGACGACGCTGCAGATGTTCGCCATCGGATTCCTGATGGTTGGCGATGCGGGACCTGAATTGCTACCGACCCGCCTAATCGGTGAAACCGGCCTGTGGATCGCCGCTGTCTTGACCCTCATCACGGGTTATGACTATCTGCACGCTGGATTGCGGCACATGGAAACAACAGACGATCCGGGGGACGGCCTACACCATAAGGGGTAAGGCCGGGAATACCCCCGGAGACCAGAAACATGAAGACATTTGGGTTCGCAGGTTGGAGCGGCAGCGGAAAAACGCGCTTAATCGTACGGCTATTGCCGGAACTGATCAGCCGCGGCTTCAGTGTGTCGACCATTAAACACGCGCACCACAATTTTCGACATCGACCAGCCCGGTAAAGACTCCCATGAACATCGTGAGGCCGGCGCCTCTGAGGTTATGATTGCCTCCGAAAAGCGCTGGGCCTTGATGCACGAACATCGCGGTGCAGCCGAACCCGATGCCAACGCGTTGATCGCAGAAATGACACCGGTTGATCTGGTTCTCATTGAAGGGTTTAAAACCCACGCCCACCCCAAATTGGAAATCCACCGAACGACCCTCGGCAAGCCCCTCCTCTATCCGCAGGATCCGCAAATTGTTGCTATTGCCAGCGATAAGGTTCTAACGGACCTGGTCTTGCCGAACTTCGAGGTGGAGGACATTCAATCGATTGCCGACTTTATCGAGCAACATTGCGACCTAACCCGCCCGGCAATCCCCGGAGTGGCTTGACCATGGCACAACTCAGCGATGATTGTTTTGCCTTTGGCGGCGAGTTAATGACGACCGAAGCTGCACTGGCTGAACTCAAAGGACGACTAAGCTGTGTATGCGAATCCGAAGAGGTCGCTCTGGCAAATGCTGCGGGGCGTATCCTCGCGGCCGATATAGTCTCGAATTATGCAGTTCCCGGACATGACAATGCAGCTGTCGACGGTTATGCGGTGTTCTTTGATGATCTACGACCAGGCGGAGAGACCACGCTCCCGGTAACCGGGCGTATCGCCGCTGGTCACCCTCTCGATGGCGATGCCGTGCGTGGCAATGCCTACCGAATATTTACGGGCGCCCCAATGCCCGAAGGCCCGGACACGATCCTGATGCAGGAAGACTGTAGCTTTGACGGCGACGAGGTCGTAACGATACCACCGGGTATCAAACGCGGGGCCAACCGGCGTTTTGCCGGCGAAGATATCGCTTCAGGAGATACCATCCTAACCAAAGGCCAGCGTCTGCGTCCCCAGGAAGTTGGATTAGCGGCCTCAGTTGGACAGCAATCACTTAGCGTTTTTCGTCCACTGCGTGCGGCCTTGTTCTCGACCGGCGACGAAGTGCGCGACGTTGGAGAAGCTCTTGCCCCTGGCTTCATCTATGATGCCAACCGTTATTCAGTCGCGGCACTGCTCAGCGACCTTGGCTGTGACATTGATGATCTCGGCATTTTGCCGGACGAGCACAACATTATCCGCGATGCGTTGCGCGCTGCTGCGAAAGAACATGATGTCATCATTACCTCCGCTGGCGTTTCCACCGGCGAAGAGGATCATATTCGCAATGCAATCAACGATTTAGGCGGCATCCATTTTTGGCGGCTCGCGATCCGACCCGGCAGACCGATTGCCCTCGGGCAGATTGGCACTGTACCTTTTATTGGCCTGCCAGGGAATCCAGTGGCGAGCATGGTAACCTTTATGCGTTTCGCGCGACCAGCGTTGCTCCAGATGAGTGGTGCTACGGATATCGAACCGAAATTCTTTCGAGTCCCTGCCGCCTTTACATACAAAAAAAAGCAAGGGCGCCGCGAATGGGTACGGGCGAGACTTTCGGTCGCGGACGACGGCCAACTACAGGCCGAGAAGTTTTCCCGCAGTGGCGCTGGTATACTTACGTCTATGGTGGCGTCCGACGGACTGGTGGAATTGGGCGAAGAGTTGACCGGCGTCGAAGCGGGTAACATGGTCGATTTCCTGCCCTTTAATGAGGTGCGTTAATGCAATTGCTCTATTTTGGCTGGGTCCGTACACGGATCGGCATCGGCCGCGAAACACTCGAACTGCCCCCCGATATTGCTGACGTGAAATCACTCGTTGAATGGCTGAAACAACGCGGCGATGGCTATCGCGAGGCACTGGAAGATCTGACAGTAATCCGCGTCGCGGTAAATCAAGAGATGGTTGATCTTGATGCGGAAATTGCGCCGGGCGATGAAGTTGCTCTATTTCCACCGATGACGGGGGGCTGAACCATATGATCAGGGTTCAGGAACAGGATTTTGATATCGGAACAGAGCTTGCCAGTCTGACCGACGGCAAAACGACGGTTGGCGGCCTCGGCTGTTTTGTCGGTCTGGTCCGCGATATGGCCAATGACGAGCAAATCAGTTCAATGACGCTCGAACATTATCCGGGCATGACGGAAAAACAACTCGAAGCAATCGAAGCAAAAGCTCGTGATCGGTGGCCTCTGCAGGATGTTCTCATCATTCATCGCTATGGACGACTTGAGCCCGGTGACAGGATCGTGCTCGTCGCTACGACATCGGCCCACCGGGAAGCTGCCCTCGAAAGCTGTCATTTCCTCATCGACTGGCTCAAGACAAAGGCGCCGTTCTGGAAGCTTGAAGCGTCGGAGACCGGCGAAAGCTGGGTCGCTGCACGTGATGCCGACAATGAGGCCGCCGACCGTTGGTCAGCAGACCGCCCCAAATAAATTAAAGAAACGTTGAGTGGTTAGGCTGCTGAACTCGCCGCATCGGTCGGTTCACGGACCAGGCGATCATAGTCTTCCAGCAACGTCTTGGTAATCGGACCAACGGTGAATTTCATATCGTCGATCTGGCCTACTGGCGTCACCTCCGCCGCTGTACCAGTGACGAATATCTCATCTGCGTTTGACAGTTCGTCCGGCATGATCGCACGTTCGATAATCTCGATACCGTGATTACGTGCCAAAGCCATCACCGAGCGTCGTGTAATACCGTCAAGAAAACAATCCGGTGTCGGCGTATGGATAACACCATCCATCACGAGGAATACATTTGCACCGGTTGTCTCAGCCAACTGACCACGCCAGTCGAGCATCAACGCATCGTCAAAGCCATCTGCTTCGGCGTCATGTTTTGATAGAGTGCAAATCATGTAAAGACCGGCCGCTTTCGAATGTACCGGAGCGCATTCCGGTGATGGACGTTTATAAGGTGCCCATTTTAGCTTGATGCCCTGCATCCGCGCTTCCGGCGAAAAGTAAGATGGCCATTCCCAAACGGCGATAGACAGGTGGATTTTTGAATCTTGAGCCGAAACACCCATCATCTCGCTACCACGCCACGCAACAGGGCGGACATACGCATCGGCATAGCCCTGCGCGTCGACCGTCTCCAGCGTTGCCTGCTCGATCTCTTCCAACGAATAAGGAATTTCAAACCCCAGCGTATCAGCTGATTTGATCAGCCGCTCGGTATGTTCGCGGAGTTTAAAGACACGACCATTATAGACTCTCTCGCCTTCAAAGACGCAGCTGCCATAATGCAAACCATGGCTTAAAACATGAAGTTTTACGTCGCGCCAATCATGCAGCGCGCCGTCATACCAAATTTGTCCGTCTTGATCGTCGAAGTTCAGCATCGCGAGATGACCTGTTTGTTTTGCTGATTAAAAGCGCCCTGTGCCCTAAATTCAGGTTGCTCTCCGTATCATTCGCGTTCATATATGTCAACATGACTGACATAAAATCAGGCGTTAATCCGCTATTCCTGCGAGACGAAGAGCTTCGGCAAGGCATGGAACTAGTATTCTATGCCTATCGAGATTTTACCGCTGAGCCTGACGCCATACTCGCGGAGTACGGATTTGGGCGGGCTCATCACCGAGTGATTTATTTTGTCGGCCGCAATCCGGGTATCACTGTTTCCGAATTGCTAGACATTCTTCAAATAACGAAACAGAGCCTATCGCGTGTTCTGAGTCAGCTGGTTCGCGAAGAGTTTATTACCCAAATGCCAGGGACGCGCGATAGACGCCAGCGGTTGCTGGAATTGACCGATAAAGGTGTTTCACTGGAGAAGCAGCTTTCGCAAAACCAACGCGACCGAATTGCGCGAGCCTATCGCGATGCCGGTGCTGAAGCTGTCGAGGGTTATCGCAAAGTCATTCTTGGAATGATCAACGACAAAGACCGCGAGAAATTCCGCAAACGAGGCAACCTTACGCCCCCCAAGAAAACCGGGCGATAAAGAAAGCCATTTTCAGATCAGGTGATTGAACCGTGTGCAGATGATTAACGGGTGGCCGGGGCCCACCTCCCCCGAGTCCCGGGGCGGTTTTTATCGCCTTATGCAAAAATGCTTCAGCTTCGGCGACAGCATCTTCAATTGTTAACCCGTTCGCGATACCCGCCGCCGTCGAAGAGGCAAGCGTACAGCCCGTGCCATGCGTGTGTGGCGTGTCTATACGGGGGTTTTCGTAATAGCGTATACCGTTCTCCGTAATGAGCATATCGCGCACCACTGGTCCGTCCATATGACCGCCTTTTAAGAGAACCGCTGTCGATCCCAGATCATAAAGGACACGTCCCAGCGCCTCCATATCATCTTCACCTTTCAGCGTTCTACCAGCCAGCGCCTCGGCTTCTGGGACGTTCGGTGTCAGAAGAGTGGCACGGGGAACAAGCTGATCCCGGAGCGTGGTAACGGCCTCATCCTGCAACAAGGCCGCGCCTCCCTTCGCCACCATCACAGGATCAACAACCAAGGGCGTTTCAGGTGCATCACGGTCTAATGCCCTGACCACTGTCTCAATGACTGAAGTGTCATGGAGCATACCCGTCTTAATGCAATCCGCCCCAATATCAGTCAGGACCACATTCATCTGTTGATCGATGAATTCAACCGGCACCGGCATGACGCCGTGTACCCCTTGCGTGTTTTGCGCCGTCAAAGCCGTAATTGCCGTGCTGGCAAAGGCACCAAGCGCACTGACGGACTTGATGTCGGCTTGGATACCAGCGCCGCCGCCTGAGTCCGACCCCGCTACAATGAGAACTCGACCTACCATCTTTCTTTTCTATCCAGCCGCCTGTTCGACAGCGGCACAAATATCATCAACGATTTCAGCGATAAGCTTCTCGTCTTCGCCCTCCGCCATTACTCTTATCAGCGGTTCGGTACCAGATGGCCTAATTAACAATCGTCCAGTATCTCCGAGCCTCGCTTCACCGTCCTTAACCGCTTCTTTTACAGGCTTTGCGTTGAGTGGTGATGCGCCGCTAAACCCGACATTCCGTAGCAATTGTGGGTAAGGGTCGAAAAGCCGACAAACATCACTGGCTTTTTTGCCGGACTCCACAAGCACCCCCAGAACCTCCAGCGCCGCGATCAATCCGTCGCCGGTCGTATTGTAATCATTCAGGACAATATGACCGGATTGTTCGCCACCGATATTGTACCCATTCTGCAGCATATGCTCGACCACATAGCGATCCCCTACCTGGGTTCGCACGAGAGAAAGCCCTATAGTTTCGAGATATTTCTCCAACCCAAGATTAGACATTACAGTACTGACAATGCCGCCCCCGAGTAGCCTAGTACTACGGCGCCAGGATTCGGCAACCAGTGCCATGATCTGATCACCATCAACAATCTGGCCGTTCTCATCGGCAATCATCACCCGGTCGGCGTCACCATCAAGGGCAATACCGAGATCGGCACCCTGCATAACAACGGTTTCCCGCATCAATTCAGTATTCGTGCTTCCGCAATCCTTATTGATATTGAAACCATCTGGCGACACGCCAAGCCGGACAACATCGGCCCCGAGTTCCCACAACGCAGCGGGCGCCGCTTTATAAGCTGCCCCATTTGCGCAATCGATCACGATCTTCAGCCCGTCAAGCCGCAGCCCTTTCGGAAAAGTATTCTTGGCAAACTCAATGTAACGCCCTTCTGCATCCTCAAGCCGCTTTGCCCGACCGAGCGTCGCAGCCGGCGCCAACTCCGTCGCCGCCCCGTCGGCAACCAAAGCTTCAATCTGTGCTTCTGTCGCATCTGACAGTTTGTATCCATCCGGGCCAAAAAGCTTAAGCCCGTTATCCTCATATGCGTTATGCGAGGCTGAAATCATCACACCGAGGTCAGCGCGTAAACTCCGGGTCAACATAGCCACGGCGGGCGTCGGCATGGGTCCCACCATGATGACATCCATGCCCATCCCAATGAAACCAGCGGCGAGAGCCGGTTCCAGCATATAGCCAGACAAGCGCGTATCTTTACCGATGACGACCGTATGGCGATGGTCCCCACGCGTAAAAATTTGGCCGGCCGCCATACCAACTTTAAGCGCCACTTCCGCCGTCATCGGATAAATATTAGCGGTACCGCGAATGCCGTCGGTACCAAAGAGTTTGCGCGCCATAAACCTGTTTCCCATAACTTCAAGGGGTTAGAGGATTTTTACGCGCCGCATGGCGAGCTGTAAAGGTAACTGGAAGAACTCAGTGGAGCCTATGCATTCTCGTCTTTGCAAAGTTGCCAGAGACGCAACGCCTGTTTGATTTCGACAACATCATGAACACGATGAATTTGGACCCCTTGGCTTACCGCATGGAGAGTTGCTGCAATCGTGCCCGGCAATCGATCCTCTGTTCTCTCCATGCCAACCGTTCGGCCGATAAAGCTTTTTCGCGATGCCCCTAGAACCACAGGTGTCCCAATCCCATGCAACATGGCCAATGCCCCTAAAATCGAAAAGTTTTATGGGATCTGACTTGCCGAACCCTATGCCCGGATCAACTGCCAACCTGTGACGCGCCAACCCTAATCGTTCGCATTGTTCAACCCGCTCCGCGAGGTAGGCAGCGACCTCATAGGGTGCGTGATCGTAATATGGTTCTAACTGCATGGTCTCAGGATGACCTTGCATGTGCATCAAGATAGCCGAAGCGCTTGCATCCCGGACCACTTCAATCGCACCAGGATCACTCAAGGCGGTCACGTCATTCACGATGGAAGCACCGGCATCAAGGGCGGCCCGCATGACCTCAACCCGCCTTGTATCGACTGAAATCACCGTTCCCTGCCCCACCAGTCGTTCGATGATAGGCAGAATTCGATCAATCTCTTCTTGTCGGGACACAGGATCTGCACCGGGCCGCGTAGATTCCCCGCCGATATCAAGAATTTGGGCACCCGCCTTGATCAACGCAATGCCATGCGAGATCGCGAGATCTGGGTCATCAAAACGCCCGCCATCATGAAAACTGTCGGGTGTAACATTCACAATCCCCATCACGACAGGCTGTGACAGAGACAATTCCGCAAAAGAACCACGTGGATGAGACGCACGTTGTATAAGGCTGACAATAGCCGACCTTAATTCCGGGCGACTCTCCATCGCCCAATTTTCTATCGCAGCGATCTCGGTCTCAACGATGGTTACACCATCATTGGTCGGTAAAAAAAGCTCGGCGCGAGAGCCGCGTGGCGAAAGAGCGCGCAGCTGTATATCAGCCTTCCGCTCAGCTGAATAAGCGAAGCCCCGGGGCAAGCCGGGGCTTCTGGTAATCTTCATGATGCTTGACGCCGTTTGGGCTTAGGAACCGGGTTGCGGCTCCGGCTCCAGATCGGGTTCACCGTCGTCTTTTTTTGTAGATGTCCCAGATGTCGGCACAGAGGACCGGCCTTTTCGGTCAGCGGGCGGCTCATCGGGATCCGGCCGAATAATCGTTTCACCGCGCAGCAGTGCCGCAATTTCATCACCCGACAATGTTTCATATTCCAGCAAAGCTAGAGCGAGCGTCTCCAGTTCATCTCCGAAATCTGTGAGAATCTTCTCTGCGTCTTTCATGCCGGTATCAACAATCCGACGCACTTCTTCATCGATCATTTTTGCTGTGGCGTCGGAAACATTCTTCTTCTGCGCCACAGAATGACCGAGGAAAACTTCTTCTTCATTGTCACTATAGCGTAAGGCACCAAGTTTCTCACTGAAGCCAAACTCGGTGACCATGGCACGGGCCATGCTCGTCGCCATCCGAATATCACTCGAAGCACCAGTGGTTACGTTGTCTTCGCCGAAAATCAGTTTTTCAGCGATACGACCACCAAACGCCATAGCAATCTTGGATTCGAGTTCAATCTTTGATTGCGACAACGCGTCACGCTCCGGCAGCGACATTGTCAGCCCCAACGCCCGCCCACGCGGGATAATCGTGACCTTGTGCAAGGGATCATGTTTTGGCACATGCAGCGCAACAATCGCATGACCAGCTTCGTGATACGCAGTGAGTTTCTTTTCGTCCTCGGTCATGACCATGGAGCGACGCTCCGCACCCATCATGACTTTGTCTTTGGCATCCTCAAACTCCGCCATCGTCACCAGACGCTTATTTCGACGCGCAGCCATCAAAGCGGCCTCATTGACGAGATTCGCGAGGTCTGCACCCGAGAATCCGGGCGTGCCACGCGCAATTACGCGAGCGTCAACATCTGGTGCCAACGGCACTTTCCGCATATGGACCTTGAGAATTTTCTCGCGCCCCAAGATATCGGGATTTGGCACGACAACTTGTCGATCAAAACGTCCTGGTCGCAGCAAAGCAGGGTCCAAAACATCCGGACGGTTGGTCGCCGCGATTAGGATCACACCTTCATTGGTCTCAAAACCATCCATCTCGACCAGCAGCTGGTTGAGGGTTTGTTCGCGTTCGTCATTCCCGCCGCCGAGACCGGCGCCGCGATGCCGCCCAACGGCGTCGATTTCATCGATGAAAATGATACAAGGAGCATTCTTCTTGCCCTGTTCAAACATATCGCGCACTCGCGACGCACCAACGCCGACAAACATTTCGACGAAGTCAGAGCCCGAAATCGTAAAGAACGGCACGTTCGCTTCACCGGCAATGGCACGAGCCAGCAGTGTTTTACCTGTTCCAGGAGGGCCAACCAGCAAAACGCCTTTCGGGATTTTACCGCCTAGGCGTTGAAATTTTTGCGGGTCACGCAGAAACTCGACGACCTCTTCAAGTTCAGTTTTGGATTCGTCGATGCCTGCAACGTCTTCAAAGGTCACTCTGCCGGATTGTTCGGTTAGCTGACGAGCTCGCGATTTACCAAAACCCATCGCCTTGCCGCCACCGCCCTGCATTTGCCGCATGAAAAATATCCAAACGCCAATCAAGAGCAGCATCGGGAACCAGGAAATCAATATCTGTACCAATGACGGTGAGCCATCATCAGTTGGCATGGCTTTAATGACGACACCGCGCTTGGTCAGACGTTCGACCAAATTAGGGTCGTTTGGTGCATAAGTCGCAAAACCGCGACCATCCGTGTAAAGACCGGAAATGTTATTGCCCTTGATCGTAACTTCACGGACCTGACCATTGCTAACCTCGGCGAGGAAATCCGAGAACGGGATACCGACCTGGCCATTACGGCCGTTTGGCTGCTGGAACAGGTTGAACAACGCCACAAGCAACAAGCCGACGATGACCCAAAGGGCTATGTTTTTACCAAAATTATTCACGTCAAGAATCCTCGATCCGCTTAGCCGCTATCTCGCGTTAGCGTCGTATGTTTAAACGATTACGCCTCTGTTGAATACATAGTGAATGCCAACAGTTAAACAACTGGAAAAAAGGCGTTCGTAACTGGTCGATTTGGTAAATATTCAACCTGCATTCGGGCTACGCTAGCAGGATTGCGCGGCGTCCGTCCATAGCCTAGGTGGGGTACACTCAGGAGACCATAGCGATCCCAAACAGAGGGTAAAGCACGACGAACCGCCACATTAAGGGCTTTAGGACCGGTTTTTGTTGTTTTTTTGGACAATTTCTGGGGAAAATCGTCACCCAGTGCCCGAATATATATGTCTGACCGTTTGGATTTTCCGATTGATGAAACTTTAAGACGAAAACGATTATCCCAGTCGATCCAAACGCCCGGTGTGACTTTTTCCACAGGGCATCGCGCCGCTTCACGAACAATCAAAATATTATTTTTTATACGCAAAATCCGGCATCCCGCGAGGGTCCGCGCCTTTAAAAGCCCAGATTGGCGAATATCATTGAGCAAATTGTCGAGCAATTGATGGCGTACAGGGTACAAATTACCGCCGACCGACCCCAGAAGCCTTTCAAGAATTCGACGCGCGATTTCCCTTTCGGCTTCGATAAATGACGTAAAATCAATCCGGGCGCAGCCCAAACTGTTAATCTCGGCAGAAGCTGCCAAAATTGAGGCGGTTTGATTTTCCATAGTCTGACGGACTTGGGCGAGACGACGCGCAGTTCCTCCTAAAGCAGTGGGAGAAATCTGCTCGACTTCTAGAGCTGGTAACAACTTTCGTAACCGGACTCGCGCGTAGGCTGGATCATGGTTTGAGGGGTCTTCTACCCACTTGAGACCTCGTTCCTCGACCACAGCCTGTAGCCGATTTCGTGCAACATGGAGACAGGGGCGCAACAAACGAATATCAGCAGTCTCGCGAATACGCGCCATCCCGGCAAGCCCGTCAGCGCCAGTCTGGCGTCCCAAACGATGAAGCATCGTTTCGGCCTGATCTTCCTGATGATGTGCCAGTAGTAGATGCAGGATACCCTTGCGGCGACACCAACCCGACATTAACCCGTAACGAGCATCGCGAGCCGCTTTCTGAATTCCTGACGTCGGTTTGTGACTTTTCCAGCACAGGACAACACCTCCCACACCTAGTTCTCTTATACGCGATTGCGCGAGCTGCGCTTCAGCTGCAGAATCCGGTCGCAGCCCATGATCAACCGTTACGGCCACGACATCACCACCGCGCCGTTTTGCCCAACGAGCCGCCATGAGCACCATTGCCGTGCTATCCGCACCACCAGAATAAGCAACCGCGAGCTGCGGCTTAGGCTCGAAGGGCCCAAGGGGTTCCATCAAGTCGGAAAACTCCCGTTCACTTATGGGGGCAGCAGTCTCGGGGGCCATTTGATTTTTAGAGAAAGTCCGCCGGCGCTAGCGCCGGCATTTAGAACGTTTGCGCTCCCGCACCAAACGCCGTTTCACCGATTGCTCTGCCTTACGAAAATTCCGTGCGAGCCTGGAATAGGTGGTACAAGCTTCTCGGTTTTTACCGAGCCTGGACAGAGACATACCGAGATTCAGGAGTGTCGCTGGCGCCTTCTTACTTTTTGGATAACGTTGGAAGCCTTCCGCAAATGCGATTGCCGCCTGTTCAAAATTGCTGCGAACATAGTATGTCCGGCCGAGCCAATAATGCGCGTTTGGTGCCAGACGATGCTTGCGGTTCACGCTTATAAAGTCCGTCAAGACACGCTCTGCAGCTGCGAAATCGCGCTTTTTGACAATCAAGCCATGCGCACGGTCATATTGCTGCTCTGGAGTTTCCGTTGCGGCTGGTGGAACCGCTGCTACTTGACCACCCGCTTTCGGCGGCAATGACGGCTTGCTGCCAAAAGGTCTGACACCACGATCTGCACCCGGCACCGTATTCTCCGTCGTTGATGATGGTGGTGCAACTGCTGTAGGCGGCGTGCCGTTTGAAGCAAGCGGTGGCTGACCAGTATTATTTGATGGAGGCCCACCGCCTTCCAATGTCTTCAATCGAAACTCGAGATCAGCGGACATCTTGTCCAATCTTGTTTGGAGCTGAGAAACTTTATGATTGAGTTCCTCATTTGCGCCGGTCAAGCGTCTGATTTCGGCCTCAAGCTGCGTAATGCGATTAGAAAGCCGGGCCATTGCTGCATTGGGCAACCCCGCCGGTGTCGCCGTGGCGCTGGCCGCAGCACCCGGCGCCTTTTTTCCCTGATATACATGCTGTTGTAGTGTCGTTAGCTCATTCTGCATCCGTTGCAGTCGGTTGATCAGGTCCTGTGAGTCCTGGGCCTCCGCAGGGTGTAGAACAACGATCATTGAAATGACCGCCGTTACCATTGCGACCCGTTTGATCCAAATCGCTTTACGCGATGACATCATCATTAGCCAATTCCGCCATTACAGTCAGCTGACCGCGTCCCTTGTGCAGCCAGCTGATTTGTATCCTAGTTTACCGTGGTCACGCTGCGCCGGTTTTTCGACCAGGCATCTTGGTTAGATCGCGCATCAACTGGGCGTTCCTTACCGAAACTAACCGTCTTCACTCGGTTCTGATCCAGTCCAAGGGCCACGAGATAATCGCGGACTGCTGTAGCACGGCGATCACCTAGCGCAAGATTGTATTCGCGCGTACCTCGTTCATCTGCATGACCAGAAACGGTAATTACTACACCCTGGTTGCGGCGCAACCATTGCGCTTGTTTTTCAAGGGTCGCCCTGGCTTCAGCAGATAAAGACACGCTATCCAGTCCAAAGAACACTCGGTCCCCTATATTGGTAACCAGATCTTCCTGGCTCCCAGCCGGAACGCCACCGGGGGCAAGACTGGAAACTTGCGGTGAACTACCGCCGCTACCGCCTGACGACGAGCCTGATCCAGCAGCACTACCGCTGCCTTGAGCCGACCCCGCATTATCTGAAGTAGTTTCGCACGCACCGAGCGCAAGCCCGGCAATAACCGTAACGAGGATTTTCCGGTGCATATCTGACGTCCCTCTCATGAACACATCTTTCCTAAAAAACATAAGCCTACTCTTCGATTCAATAAAGGCTTGTTCACCTTTCAAAGCAGACTTTCTTCTAAAATCTCAACCCGTTTTGAATCCACAAACCGGCTATCGTTTGGGCGGCGACCAAGCAGGATCGGATCCCGCTGTCGGCGTCCTGATTTCACGTTCGTTGAATCCCGTTAGATCCACCGAAAAAAGCTTTGGCTGTCCACCCCGCGGTTGACGGAAAAACATTAATACTCGGCCATTGGGTGACCATGTGGGTCCTTCAACAAGGAACCCTTTCGCCAAGAGGCGCTCTCCGCTGCCATTCGGTCTCATAACACCAATATAGAACTGGCCCTGTGTAATTTTTGTGAAGGCAATGAGATCACCTCGAGGGGACCACACCGGGGTCGCATAACGACCGTTCCCAAAGCTAATACGCTTGGGATTTCCGCCATCAGAATCCATTACATAAATTTGCTGTCGCCCACCGCGATCCGAATTAAAAACAACCCGCCGACCATCAGGCGAAAAGGACGGCGATGTATCGATAGAGGGGTGGCTGGTCAGACGGCTGACCCGGCGGGTCGGTAAGTCCATTACAAAAATATCAGAATTACCATCTTGCGCCATTGACATAATGACGCGTTTTCCACTGGGCGAAAAGCGAGGCGCGAATGTCATCCCGGGAAAATCACCCAAGGCTTCGCGTTGCCCGGTATCAATATTGAAGATGTATACACGGGGCCGCCCGCCCCGATATTCAAGATAAGTAATTTCTTGAGCTGTTGGCGAAAAGCGGGGCGTCAAGACAAGCTCGCTACCACTCGTTAGATAGCGATGGTTTGCGCCATCCTGATCCATAATCGCGAGTCTTTTTACGCGTTTCTCTGCTGGCCCCGATTCAGCAACATATACCACTCGGGTATCAAAATAGCCCTGCTCACCGGTGATCCGCTTATAAATAGCGTCGGCAATTATATGGGCAACCCGTCGCCAGTTCCGCGACTCGGTGTCTGTGCGCAATCCAACAAGCTGCTGGCCGGCGAACACATCCCAGAGCCGGAACTCGACGCGCAACTGCCCGTTCGACCTAATTTCAGTGCTGCCAACAACCAGCGCCTGCGCATTGATTTGCCGCCATGACGGAAATTTAGGACGTATCCGAAGAGAGCTTCGTGCCTGGATAAACGCCTTACGATCAATAAGTCGAAACAACCCAGATCGTTCGAGATCAGCCGCCACCACGGCCGCAATATCTCGTCCTAATGTTTGAGCTTGTGCGTCATTTCCAAAAAAGTCGGGAAGAGCAATTGGCAGAGGTTCAATTTTACCACTGGTAATATCGACTTTGAGCTCCGCGCGGGCTGGGTACGATCCCATCACCATGGCGAGTACAGGCACAGCGAAAAGCAGTGGTATAACCCAGAAGCGAACGTCTTGTTTGATATTCCTCATCGTCTCACATTAGCTCAAATTTGATGTTACGGACCCAACGCTTCGCTGGGGTCGAAATTGAACGTAATGTCCTTCCATATTTCGTATTGGCCATAAGGTAACCGCAAAGGGCTGCAACGTGGATTCAAAAGTGCGCGAACTGCACTTTCTGCGACCACCCGAAAAGATTGGTCGGTGCGAAACCGCCCTGTATCGATGACTCGCGGTGCGCCGATCAACGAGCCATCGCGATTGAGACGGATACGGACACCGATTTGCATCTTTTGCGCGTCCTTCGCGCCGCCTGGAATATTCCAGCACGGGACGACCTGTTGCCGAACTTTCTTGGACAGTTCGTTTTCGGTTTGACGGCGGGCATAGGCGGATCGAACGGGTGTCGGTTGCGGTTTGACAATCTTTGGCGTCTTTTTGGCGACCTTCGGAGTCGGTTTTTTGCGCTTGGTCAAATCTTTGAGCAGTTTCCGAAACTCGTCGGGCGGCGGCGGTTTGCGCCTGGGCTTGGGAGCGACACGGGCGACTTTGGCCGGTTTCTTGGGTTTGGCTTTTTTGACCACTTTGGGCTTGGGTTTTGGTTTGGGCTTTGGCTTCGCTTTTGGAGGTGGTGGCAACGGTTCTGGTGCTGGTTCGGGTATCGCCAAAGGAGGCGGTGGTGGAACAGCGGCCACGGGCGGCGGCGGTGGAACGATTGGCTTGGGCTGTGCAACAGGTTTGGGCGCCGGCTTTTCCGGCATCTGCTCCGGCAGGACAATCTCGACAGCCATCGGTGGGCTGCTTTCGATCTTTGGCGGATCGAATAAAATTGGGAGCCCGAAATAGGCTACGACAATCACGAGAACGTGCAATATACCCGAAATGATAACCGCACGTTTCATTCCTCACCGCGCGCCCCGACCGGCCTTTTTACTAGGCGCCTGAGTTATCAGCGCTACCCTGTTAAATCCTGCCTGATTCAGCGCCCCCATAACGGACATAACCCTGCCATAAGCAATAGCCTGATCACCGCGCAAAAATATCCGCGCATCCTTTTTATTCTCGGTAATGGCAGTAAGCCGTGGAATCAGCTGATCGAGCTTTATTTCCGTATCTTGCAGAAATACGCCGCCATCACTGTTAACGCTGACAACCAACGGCTCATCCTGCCCGACGACGCGGTTTGCTGCCGTTTCTGGTAAATCGACAGGGACCCCAACCGTCAATAATGGCGCCGTTACCATGAAGACGATCAATAGTACCAGCATAACGTCGACAAGCGGTGTGACGTTAATTTCACTTATTGGAGGGCGCCGACCAAGCTGTCCGGGCCTACCACCGCCTCGAGATCCAACATCCATTGCCATAATCAGTCAGACTCCTCGAACTGTCGCGACAAAATTGCACTGAATTCATTACCAAATGCCTCAAGTCGGGCAGCATAACGTCCAAGGTCGGTGGAAAGCTTATTATAAGCGACAACCGCCGGAATAGCGGCTACGAGACCCAATGCCGTCGCGAACAATGCTTCCGCAATACCTGGGGCCACAACAGCCAAAGAGGTATCCTTAGATTGGGCGATTGCCTGGAAACTATTCATGATTCCCCAAACAGTTCCGAACAAACCAATAAATGGAGCGGTCGAACCAACTGTCGCCAGAAAGGCCATATGGCGTTCCAGTCCTTCTATCTCACGCCCCATGGTAACATGCATAACGCGCTCGATCCGTTGCGCCAGACTTGCTTTCTGAGAGGTTTCTGAGAGTCCTTTCGACGCGGATCGTCGCCATTCCCGCATTGCTGCGGTAAACACTGACGACATGGGTTCCTGTGGACGATTATCTATACGGTCATAGAGATCTTCCAAAGATCCGCCAGACCAGAATGCTTCTTCAAACTCCTCTGCTTGCGTCGCCAGCCGGCGCATACGGAGGAGTTTGTCGAAAATTATTGCCCAGCACCAAAAAGAAGCGAGGACCAAAATGACCATCACGAGTTTAACAACGATATCAGCCTGGAGAAACAATCCCCAGACTGAAAGGTCATGAGCCACCGACCCAGCTATGGCGGCGGATGCTATCGCAGTTTGTTCCATATCTCGATTCCGTCCTTACTGTTTCGAGTTATTAACTGCCAAAAGTGGCAAAAGTACGTCACGCAATTCACTTGGCAAACGTTTGGGTTTTCCAGCATCTCCGACACAGGCCAGCCGAACCTGGAGTCGCGCGATCTCGTCACCCTCCCGCCTTATTGTTTGTTCAATCCACAGGCTCGCTGCTTCGATTTCGACACTACCGCTGTAAATTTCAAGAGCATCATCAAGATGAGCGGGTTTCATATAGTCAACTTCACACCGTCGAACTGCAAATACCAAACCATCTTCTGACATCATTTTTGCGTGCGGGTAGCCGATACAGCGCAACATTTCTGTTCGAGCGCGCTCGGCATATCTGAGATAGTTTGCGTAATAAACGATGCCCCCACTATCTGTGTCTTCGAAATAGACCCTAACCGGAAAGACATGGACGCTATTCTCGAGCATACCAGCATCAGGAACTGCCATCGTCGCCATCCGCTTCCAAATCACTGTTTTCGGTCGCTAGCAATTCGAGCTGAGAAATGACCTCTTTGTCAGCCTTAAGACCGATATGATCAAACCCCCGCGCCGTCACAACGCGACCGCGTGGCGTTCGCTGTACAAGCCCTTGTTGAATGAGAAACGGCTCGATCACCTCTTCAATAGCATCGCGCTGTTCGGACAAAGCCGCCGCAAGTGTCTCGACACCGACCGGCCCGCCACCATAATTTTCACAAATTGTTCGAAGATATCGACGATCCATCGCATCAAGACCGAGGGCATCAACTTCCAACCGATTGAGGGCAGCATCTGCGATTGCGGCATCCACCGGGCCATTCTCGCCAACAACAGCAAAGTCACGTACCCGACGTAATAATCTCCCTGCGACACGCGGTGTCCCCCGGGCGCGTCGAGCAATTTCGCCGGCCCCTTCATCAGTAAGCTCTAGATCTAAGAGATTTGCGGCGCGCCGAACAATGCTCTCAAGCTCCTCTGCGCTATAGAAGTTTAGCCGCAGCGGAATTCCGAACCGTTCACGTAATGGTGTCGTGATCAGTCCCGACCTTGTCGTCGCCCCGATAAGCGTAAAGGGTTGCAGATCAATCCGCACCGATCTCGCCGCCGGCCCCTCTCCGATTACGAGATCAAGCTTGTAATCCTCTATCGCAGGATACAGCACCTCTTCAACGACAGGTGAAAGTCGATGAATTTCATCAATAAACAAAACGTCGTTTGCTTCCAGGTTGGTGAGAATCGCCGCGAGATCACCTGCTTTGGCGATTACAGGACCTGACGTCATCCGGAAACCAACCCCAAGTTCTCTGGCGACAATCTGAGCAAGTGTCGTTTTGCCGAGCCCGGGCGGGCCATAAAAGAGAACGTGGTCCAGCGCCTCACCACGCGTTTTCGCGGCATTGATGAAGACACTCAAATTTTCGCGGAGCTGTGGCTGCCCCACAAAATCATTGAGAGTTTGCGGGCGCAGAGAAACTTCCGTCGAGTCATCCTGCCCGGATTCTGGCGCAACGATACGCTCCTCCGTCATGCGCTAAGCTCCTGCAATCCAGCCTTTACCAGGGTTTCAACGCTGGAATCCTCGCCCAATGTCTGAACGGCCTGAGACACCGCACCGAAGGCCGCACTGCGGCCATATCCAAGGTTGACCAACGCAGATACAGCATCGGAAATCGCACCGGTATCTTCACTCGCTTTGCCGCCAAAATCGACATGACGCACTACACTAAGTTCGGCAGCCTTTTCACGCAGCTCGGCCAATAACCGAACCGCCAAACGTGGACCAACACCCGGCGCCCGAGTCAGCGCCGCTTTATCTTCCGCCATCATCGCATTCGCCAATTCATCTGGTGCCAAAGTGCCAAGAATAGCCAGCGCAACTTTGGCGCCGACGCCCTGAACAGTCGTTAACAACTTGAACCAGTCCCGTTCTGATTGGTCGGCAAAACCATAAAGATGAATGTGATCTTCCCGAACATGGGTTTCGACCGATATCGAGACAGGATCTCCTGCCCGACCGAGTGCTCCGAGAGTGCGTGAGGAACAAAACACGAGATAGCCAACGCCACTGACGTCGATGACGGCACCATCATCACCAATCGAGTCTAATAAGCCGGTAAGCTTGGCAATCATTCCGAAAAACCCTATTCCGCAGGCGTGGACGCATGAACGACCTGCACACCAGAATCCCAGCGCGCACGACTACGGCGATGATGGGCATGACATACAGCGACACCAAGCGCGTCAGCAGCATCCGCGCTGTCGATCGACGCGCCAGGCAACAATGTACGAACCATCATTTCTACTTGATCCTTACCGGCATGCCCCGCGCCGACCAGTGATTTCTTGATGACATTTGCAGGATATTCACTAACCGGAATATCCGCCATTGCAGGTGTCAATAAGACGACCCCACGAGCTTGGCCAAGTTTTAGCGTTGATTTCGGGTTACGGTTCACAAAAGTTTCTTCGACGGCCGCTTCATCGGGCCGGTAGGTCTCTATGACCGAGTTTAAGACGCGATACAAAGTCGCCAGCCGTTCGGCTAGAGACATTTTCGTCGGCACCCGGACGGTACCGGCAGCAACATATGTCAGATTGTTGCCATCAACATTTATGATACCCCAGCCCGTTGCCCGTAAACCAGAATCCAGCCCAATAAGCTTCATCAAATCCCTTTCACCGCCCTTGCTAGTCAGCAAGCGTGGCCATTACCGCATCATCGATCTCGTAATTTGCGGAAACTGACCGCACATCATCATTGTCGTCCAGCGTCTCAAGCAGCTTGAACAATGTTTGCACATGATCTTCACCGACCGGCACTGATACTTGTGGTTTCCACTGAAGTTCGACCAATTGCGGTGTATCAAACTTTGCTTCCAAGGCTTCACGGACGGTATGTAAATCATCTGGTTCACAGACCACGTCATGGCTAGCATCCGACGATTCTACATCGGTGGCGCCGGCCTCTAACGCCGCCTCAAACATCTCGTCGGCACTTGTGACATCCGCCGCGTAGCCAACCGCGCCGATACGATCAAATTGAAAACTGACGCTGTTGGTTTCACCCAGTGACCCGCCATGCTTTGTGAAGGCGGCTCGCACTTCGCTCGCCGTGCGATTGCGATTATCGGTCAGCGTTTCGACAATGATGGCGACACCACCTGGCCCATAGCCCTCGTATCGAATTTCCTCAAAGGCTTCTCCGTCCGCCAAACCAGCACCGCGTTTAATTGCCCGATCAATATTATCCTTCGGCATATTGACGGCTTTAGCCGCCGCCACTGCCGTTTTCAGCGCAGGGTTCATTTCAACATCCGGCAAGCCGGTACGCGCCGCCACCTGAATTTCGCGAATATGTTTAGAAAATACCTTGGCGCGCTTTTTATCCTGCGCACCTTTCCGGTACATAATGTTTTTAAATTGGGAATGTCCGGCCATGACCGCCTTGATCCGATATTAAGGGAGAAAAATATACTATATATAGCGGTTTAAAGCACATAGACCCCATTTTCTAGTCACTAAATCGCGTTTGAGCCCGAAAAACGGGCATTTATGACGAAAAACCGACCAGAAATCCAAATCGGCTAGTTGTTCATGAATTTATGATCCCATTTCAGGTGTCGGCGCGAGACGCCCGCCGCGCCTAAATGGTGTGATATTCGTAGTGAGTCCGGTCTCATCATCGGTATCAATGACAACGCCACATAATGTAGCTTCACCTTGAGCCGCCTCTAGACGAGGGGCCGGTACTTTCTTGCGGAAGCGGGCAATTGACCCTTCCTTTTTCATGCCGATCACAGAGTCATAATCGCCGCACATTCCGAGATCAGTCATATAGCCAGTGCCACCGGGCAGCACTTGATGATCAGCGGTTGGTATATGCGAATGCGTTCCGACGAGCGCAGAGACCCGTCCATCCAACACATGACCCATCGCGACTTTTTCGCTTGTCGCTTCGCCATGAAAATCAACGATGATCGCCGCAATATCGCCGCCCAGTTTTTTGTTGAGGAGCGCCCGATCCATCCCCGAAAAGGGATCATCCAAAGTCGGCATAAACAAGAGCCCCATAAAATGCAGCACAAGAACTTTTCGACCGGCACCATCTTCATAAAGCCCCATGCCAGTTCCTGGTGTCCCCTCGGGATAGTTATGCGGCCGTAACAGGCGTTTTTCTTTATCAAAATGAGGGATGATGTCTTTTTGATCCCAGGCATGATTGCCCGTCGTCACAACATCCGCCCCAGCCTCCAGAAACTGACCACAAATTTTTGGCGTAATACCGAACCCACCAGCCGCGTTTTCTCCATTGACGATAGCAAAGTCCACGGCGAGCTCGCGCCGCAGATGGGGCAACGCCTCGCAAACCGCACGCCGTCCGCTACGACCAACAACATCGCCTAAAACAAGAATTCTCATCCGACTACTTTCTTACACACGATCTGTCAGGCCCGGCCGAATTGTTTAAAACCTTGCTCTGTAATCAACCAGTCCAGCCTAGCATCACCTTCGTCATGCGGCACGAACTGAACCCTTTGCACATCATACGCAACGCCAACCGCGACCACGGGACCTTCCCTGCCCTGGCGTCGTTGAAGAAGGGTTCGATCATAATAACCACCACCATAGCCAAGCCGATTACCATCACCATCAACCGCCAGCAACGGAACCAGCATAACTTCCGGTGTCAAAACAGGTTGATCAGATGACGGTTCGGCAACACCAAAGGAAGCTTCTTCGAGTGCATCTCCCGGTTGCCAGAGACGGAACGACAACGGCTTGTTTTTTTGCTGCATTACCGGCAACGCACATCGTACTCCTTCGTCATGAAGGCCGCGCAGTAGTTTTCGGGTATCAAGCTCATCGCGCATCGGCCAATAGGCAGAAACAATTGTGCCACGATCAATCACCAATCCTGCATCGCGGGCCAATCGGAGTTGGTCGCAAATTTCCGTTGCGGCAATGCGACCCCTGTCACGATGCGCCGCTGTTCTTACGGCGCGTACATTAAGGGCCAAGAGCCGCTTGGCCTCATCAATTCGGGAAAGCGCCAACGAGATCGTCTTCTTTCTAAATCTTGTATTTCTGAAATTCAGGTGATGCCGCGATAGCCGGTCAACGTGTCATCCTCTAAGGCCCGCGTTAGCAGGTGGGCGCCATATACCGAAACCAAGGCTCCGGCAGGGACAGCTCCCTAGAAGATATTATTGGCCAAAGGGATGTATATGTATCTCGTACCACGCAGCATCGAGATTAATTTAAGCTGGCTCAAGCTTCTCTGCAATCAGTTCTATACGTTGCGCCAAAGCTTCTGTCGTCTGAGCAAGTGCCTGTTCAGCTTCTGCAGCCTCGTCATTTGCGCTACCATCATCAGTAGAATTCAAATTGGAGTAGGTTTCAGAAAGCTCATCTGAAATCAACAAACTTGCCATTACGAGTAATCGCGCGTCACCAATTTGACCAACAGACGCCACAAGTTCCTGTATACGCTTATCAACAAAAGCAGCGAGCTGCAGCAGATGATCTTCCTGCCCATCATCACAGGCTATACGGTAGGATTTGCCGTTTATCGCGACGTCAACCTGCGCCATTACCCTCACCCAAAATTGTACGCAGCTGCTCGATCGCAGAATCGAGACGCATCGAAACTTCCTTTGTATTATCTTCAAGGCTCGTGCAGCGCTGCCTAAGAGTTGTCAGCTCGCCTTCAACCTGTCCCGCTGTGGAATTCCCGCCAACCCGTTGAGACGCTTCTTCCAGCCGTGCGAGGGCGCTTTCCAGCCGCTCTTGTGCTGCTTCAAGCTGTCCCATGTTTATGGCTCATCCGATCTTTTCGCAGAACTATGCGCATTTGAGAATAGGATGGCCGTCGCGCAAGCGTCAACCACGCTCGTCTTCGCCCGCCACACATGGCACACTGGTGTTATGTCGCAAAAGACCGCAGCAAAATTCTCGAAGACTATCGTTCGGCGTGTCGTCATTCACGGCATCGACCAGGCGCGAGCAGCGTGTCAGTCAGCTATGGCATCAAAAGCTACGTCGCGCTCTAGTTTGGAACTCTGGAGCGCGCGAAGTGCGGCTGGTTCACTGGGTCCGGCATGGTTCGGAAACATCATTGATATTGTCCGAAAAGAGTTTCCAGATATCACGATCATCGGGGTGTTGGATTGCGGAGATGCTCCGGGCAACGCATTAGCCGCTTTACGCCATGGAATAAGCTGTATCTATATTTCTGCGCCTTCGGCGGTGGCCGACAAAATCAGAGCGATCGCTCTTCACACGAAAGCCGATGTCAGAACCCGACGCCCGACAATGCCCGATCTCATGGATTATTCTGATCCGTCGGATTTCTTACAGGCACATTTTTCGTGAAATACGCTTGAGTCGTTCCCTCTCGCGGGAGATTCACGTATAAGCAATGTACAGATTTGCGAAGATAAAGAGGATGAAATGACCAAGGTTACGCAGCGCGTTAAAAAGATTCTGGCCGGATATGAATCAGACAATCCTGGGACCAAGGGAAACCTTGCCCGAATCCTGATGCACGGAAAGCTGGGCGGCACTGGCAAGATGGTAATTCTGCCGGTCGACCAGGGCTTCGAACATGGCCCAGCCCGTAGCTTTGCCCCGAACTCCGCTGGTTACGATCCACATTATCATTATCAACTGGCTGTCGATGCCGGGCTTTCTGCGTTCGCAGCCCCGCTCGGCATGCTTGAAGCAGGTGCCGATAGTTTTGCCGGCGCCGTTCCAACAATTTTGAAATGTAATAGCGCGAATTCGCTTTCCACCAATAAGGATCAAGCGGTCACCGCCTCGGTAGATGATGCGCTTCGCCTCGGCTGTGCCGCCATTGGCTTTACGATTTATCCCGGCTCAGAAGATCAATATGAGTTGATTGAGGAAATTCGCGAGCTTGCTGAAGAAGCCAAGTCTTGCGGCTTGGCGGTCGTCGTATGGTCCTATCCGCGGGGTGGCATGGTCACCCGCGAAGGCGAAACCGCGATGGATGTCTGCGCCTATGCAGCACACTTGGCCTGCCTGATCGGCGCTCATGTTATCAAAGTTAAACCGCCGACAGACACCATGTTCCTGGAAGCAGCAGAGAAGGTCTACACAGCTCAGAAGATCGATGTTGCGACCCTAACGGCGCGGATCAGCCATGTCGTCCAGAGCTGCTTTGCCGGTCGTCGTATCGTTGTGTTCTCCGGTGGTGAAGCCAAGGATCTTGACGGTATCTATAACGAAGCCCGCGCCATTCGTGATGGCGGTGGTAACGGATCGATCATTGGCCGGAATACATTCCAGCGGCCGCGTGAAGAAGCGCTGGCAATGCTCGACTCGATCGTCAAAATCTATCAGGGCAAGTTCTAAGCCGGATGGCAGATAAAGATGACCGGCTTCGCTGTCGGCTCTATTTGATTACACCGCCAGGCGTTTATGGTGAGACTTTATCGCCGTTTGCCGATGCGCTTGCGTCTGCTCTTGAGGGCGGCGATGTTGCTTGCGTACAGCTGCGTCTCAAAGATGTTGATGACGACGTCATTCTCGATGTTGCTGACCGGCTGCGACCTATCTGCCATAACCACGACGTCGCGTTGATTATGAATGATCGCGCAGACCTCGCTGCCAAAGCCGATTGCGATGGTGTGCATGTTGGTCAAACCGACACTCCTTACGATGAAGCCCGGGAGTTGCTGGGCGATGAGGCCATCATTGGTGTGACCTGTCACGTATCGACCCATCTCGCGATGGAGGCCGGTGAAGCCGGTGCTGACTATATTGCCTTCGGGGCTTTTTTCGACAGTACGACCAAGCAGAGAAAGCATGTCGCAGAGCCAGATTTACTGACGCAATGGCAGGAAACAATGCTCGTCCCTTGCGTTGCTATTGGCGGAATCACCGTTGAAAATTGCCGACCCATCATCGAAGCGGGCGCCGATTTTATCGCTGTTGCCGCCGGTGTATGGGCTCATCCCGATGGACCGCGCGCCGCAGTCAAAGCCTTCAATGATATTTTTGATGAGGCAGCAGCAACTCGAGAGAGCTAAACCGCGCGCGCTCTCATATAAGAGCTTCGCCTTCAATCGTCACCCGGCGCAATGTCCGGCGTTGTTCACGCGGCCAGTCAGTTCGAGCATGCAAGCAAGAGAGGTTGTCCCAGATGATGATGTCGCCGGGCTTCCAGACATGCTCGTAGATATTGTCCTCAGCCTCGACAATATCAGCAACCGCGTTAATCAAATCACGGCCTTCATCATCGCTATAGCCTTCGATCCGCATCGACATTAGTCGGCTGATATAAACCGCCTTACGACCCGTATTAGGGTTGGTCACAAAAACCGGCTGCCAATGATGCAGTAAATTTTCCAGCGGCTGGTCGAGACTACCCGGTTCGGTCTTTGTATAGTCATACATCTGCAGGACTTTACGACCTTCGAGTTTCTCGCGAAGCGCCTCCGGCAGCTGATCATAGCCGTTATACAAGCTGGCAAATTTTGTGTGGCCACCTTCAGATGGAATTTCCACGGCATAGAGAAACGATGCCCGATGCGGTTTCTCAACATAACATTTATCAGTGTGGAACCACATCTCACCATCGCCCAGCGAGCCCACGGGCTTGCCTTCATCGTCGAGCTCGTTGGTGACCATCTGCATCGGGTTATCGGGATCAGCGCGAAAGGCACGCTTCTCAACCGGCGGCTTTATACGGGCCGCGACATCGCCATAAATTCGGGCGTACGTGAATTGCTCCTCTTCAGTCAGGTCCTGATTTCGGACCAACAGAATACTGTTCTCGGCCCACGCCTGACGCAGCGCTGAACCAGTCGCGTCGTCAAGGGGCGCGGACAGGTTGATGCCCCGCGCCTCGACACCAATCGCCGATGACAAGGATACAAACTCCAGGTCGCTATCCTGTTGTAACTGCGTGGCCATTTCTCCCTCCCTCAAACCAGCGCGCTGCCCTGTACCGTGCAACGGCGCAATGTTCGGCGCTCCTCTTGTGGCCAGTCAGTTCGCGCATGAACTGACGAAAGATTATCCCAGACGATGATATCCCCAGGTAACCAGACATGTTCATACATATTATCAGGGGATTCAATGATGTCCCACAATGTCTCCAGCACCTCGCGATTTTCGGAATCGTCGAATCCTTCGATCCGTGATGTCATCAGCCGGTTTATATAAAGTGCCTTGCGACCGGTATCCGGATTAGTCACAAAAATCGGCTGCCAGAAATGCATAAGCTCATCGATATTCACATCCGTGCCGACCGGCACGGTGCCAAAATCATAGACCTGCAGAGCGCGCCGACCGTCGAGCTTGTTACGCAAATCATCAGAGAGCATTTCGTAAGCGCGATAAAGGCTGGCAAATTTTGTATGGCCGCCTTCTGAGGGAATTTCTATCGCATAGAGCGTGGACGCCCGGTGCGGCGCTTCTTCGTAACACTTGTCAGTATGGAAATACATTTCGCCATGACCGAGTGATCCCAAACGCCTGCCATTTTCATCAACCCTATCCGTGATCAAATGCATAGGGTTTTCGGGATCTGGGACGTAATCTCGTTTTTCGACCGGTGGCTTGGAGCGTGGCGCGATTTCGCCGAACACGCGCGCAAAAGCATATTGCGCTTCGTCATCCAACTCCTGCCCCCGGATCAACATTATAGAATTTTCCGCCCACGCAGCCTTCAGCGCGGCGGCCGTCTCGGCCGTTATCGGTTGGCTGAGATCAACACCGCGCACCTCAACGCCAATCGCGTCGGATAGCGGCACAAATTCCAGACCCAATTCATCATCTAGCATGGCGTTCTCCAGCTTCACGAATATTGCCGTGACTGCAAATCACCCTGAACGATTATGATATCATTCTGGGTTCAGCAGCAAGGTATCTGGCAAGACTCTAGGCCCGCTGACATTTCAAATCAGAGAGACACCCGACTTCCTAAAACATCTTCTATCTTTGAAAGTCTAATTTCGTACCCAATATTACTTTTTTTATCTGGCTTTCTGGATTTCTCGGATACCGCGCTGAATTTCTTTCTGCAATGCCGGCATGACCTGGCCCATATAAGCACCAAACTTGCCCATCGCACTTGATCCATGCTTCGAGCCATAGAAGTCAGCAAGTGCATTTAATTCATCCGTCGAAAAAGTCTTGACCATTGACTTCCTCGTCAAATCTTCGAGGACGCTCAAACGTATAACCTTCTTCATCTCTGCAGCGAACCGGGCTCTATTCTTAGCAGGGACTTGCCGACTTAACGCACGAATGGAGTCGCCGATCATTTTCGTCATGGGGACAGCTTTGAGATACCTGTCCGCCGCAGCAGCCCGGTTCGCAGGACTATCTTGTGCGACAGCGAGCGTACTCACAATTCCAATAGCAGTAGATAATATCACTATGCGGCAGGCCTTTACGAACGTCATTGGGGGGCTCCATATGTATTGCAACTTAAGGTATAGTATCCGCCTCCCCACGCATCTACGTCAATCTGGAAACAGCGAAGTGGGTCTGCGTGCTATAGAACTTCGTTACGGTCTTTGTGCGACACTGCTTTTTATGGATAAAATTTTGAAAATGTGTGAGTTAGGCTAGGTTTAGCTGAATTAGACCCCACATAAGACACAAGGTTGTGCCTCGACACTGCATATTGAGAAAATGAAGAAACTCCCCAAGGTTTTGCTCCCGATAATTGTTATCGCCGTTGCGATTTCTGGTTTCCTGTATTTGAAATCCACCCGCCCACAGGCGACCCCCAAGCCGGTGACGGAGAAAGTCTGGCCTGTTTCGGTTGTTGAGGCGCAGCTGACAGATGTCCAACCCCCTATCACTGAATTCGGCACTGTGGTCGCCGGCAGCGTCGTTGAGCTGAGACCGCTGGTAGACGGACGCATTGTCAAACTTGGCCAGAATTTCGTCGAAGGCGCGACGGTTAAACAAGGCGAAACATTGGTTGTTATCGACCCGTTCGATTATGAGGTCGAGGTTGTTGATAAGAAGGCTGCTATTGCAGAGGCCGAGGCGCGTCTTAAAGAAACGCGTTCTGATCTGCGCGCCCAACGCCAGATGCTTCGAATAGCGAGATCCCAGGTCAGGCTCCGGAAGACCGACCTTGACCGGAAGAAAAAGCTAAGCGCGCGCGGTTCGTTATCCCAAAAATCACGGGATGACGCTTCCATCGCTTACAACGATGCGCAGCAATCAGTCCAGAACCAGAGCCAGCTCAGTGAACGGCTGGATGCCAAATTGGATCAATTGACCGCAGCACTAGCGCGTAGCCGCGCGGCGTTAAGCCAGGCCGAACGCAATCTCAGCGAGACCATGCTAATCGCCCCTGAAGATGGCTACCTTGCAAGCGCGGTAGCTGCCGTCGGTCAACGCGTGGGCAGCAGCGACCGTCTCGCGCGTCTCATCGTTACTAAGCGTCTCGAGGTTTCTTTCCAGCTTAGTCGCCGTGATTTCGGCCGCCTCGCGGGGACGACGGGGCCCGAAGCGAGCCCTCTCCTCGTAGGCCGAAAAATCAAAGTAGATTGGCGTGTCGGCCGACAGAGTTTTCGCTTTGATGCCACGATCGCGCGGCTTGGGGCGGAAATCGATGCCGCCAGTGGCGGCATCGGCGTCTATGCCAGACTTGATGCGCCCAATCTTCAAACGCCTCTCCGGCCCGGCGCCTTCGTTGAGGTGAACGTACCGGGCAATTTATACCGCAAGGTTTACCAGCTGCCCGAAAGCGCTCTCGGCGCCGACGGCACTGTTTATATCATCCAAAAAGGACGGCTAACGCCACTGAAGGTGAACGTCTTGCGTCGGGTTGCAAAGGATGTGCTTGTTCGAGCAGATATTCCCACGGGCAGTAAAATTGTAACAACACATTTTCCTGAAATTGGACCGGGACTTCGGGTCGAGGTCCGCTAAATATGTCAGACGAGGATAAACCAGCTGAGAGAGATCCCGTCGAAGGTGGGAACAGCGACCCAATCCGGATGACGGGTATAATTGCCCGATTTGCCAGCCATAAAAACGCCGCAAATTTGCTATTGGCGCTGATGGTTATCGCCGGAATTTATGGGCTTATAAAACTCAACGCGCAGTTTCTGCCTGATTTCGGGATCGACGTCGTTTCCGTTCAGGTGGAATGGCCCGGCGCTACTGCCGACGATGTGGATAGTAACATCGTGCAGGCCATCGAACCGGAAGTACGATTCCTCGATAGCGTTAAACGGGTCAAATCATCGGCTTATGAAGGTTTGGCGAGCGTCAGTGTAGAGTTCGAGGCCGGTAGCGACATGCAGGCCGCCCTATCAGATGTAGAAGCCGCAATCTCGCGGGTCCGGACGTTCCCAGAAGAATCCAAGACACCCGACGTCAGCCGCATCGTCCGATACGAAACGCTCATGCGGGTCGTCCTATCCGGCCCGTTTCCGGAATCATCGCTTAAGGCCTATGCCAAGCGGCTGCGCGACGGGCTGCTCGAACGCGGCATCGACAAGGTCGATCTCATCGGGACACTTGACGAGGAAATCTTGGTCGACGTGCCGTCATCAGTCCTGCGCCGATTGGACCTGACGCTGTCCGGCATCGCCACGAAAATCGGCGAAACATCTCAAGACCTTCCGTCAGGGGATGTGGGGCGCGGTCAGCGGCAAATCCGAAGCCTGGGTCTGTTACGAACCGCACGGGGTCTGGAAGGCGTCGAGATCAAGGCGCTCGAAGACGGCAGAAAGATTTATTTACGGGATGTCGCCCAAGTCCGGGAAGCATTTGACGATGACGGTGTTACGGCCCGCCGACGTTCGCTTCCAGCGGTCGAATTACATGTACAACGAGCCGTTAGCGCCGATGCGTTGAAAAATGCAGCCATTGCGGAAACCTATCTCGACCAGATCGGCCCGACACTACCAGCAAACATGGTCGTCGAACGCTATGACATCGCAACCGATCTACTGCAGGACCGGATCGATCTGCTGATCAGAAATGGTGGCGGCGGATTGGTCATTGTCATTCTAGTACTCATGATCTTTCTTAAAGCGCGGGTTGCCTTCTGGGTGATGGTCGGCATTCCGGCGTCTTTGATGGCTACCTTCGGCGTAATGCTGGCGATGGGACAAACCATTAACATGGTCAGCCTCTTCGGGTTGATTATGACCATCGGTATCATCGTTGATGATGCCATCGTGGTGGGGGAACATGCCGACACCCGCAGTCAACTCGGGCTGACACCGCTTGCTGCATCGGTCAGCGGCGCCCAGCGCATGGCTATTCCGGTGTTATGCGCCGCTCTGACAACCATCAGCGCCTTTCTGCCGCTTTTTGTTATCTCCAATATCATTGGCCAGATCATTTCCGCTATTCCGCTCGTCGTGGTGGCGGTTCTGATCGCCAGCCTAATTGAATGTTTCTTTGTCCTCCCTGGCCACCTGCGTAGTGCGGTGGGCAAGACCAAAACAGACTCTAACAGCCTCGCATCACGATATCGTCGAGGGTTCGACAAAAGATTTGCATCTCTCCGCGACGGCCCGTTCCGCCGACTGGTTATGATCGCGGTCAATTGGCGTTACACAACATTGTCGGTAGCGCTCATGCTGTTTGTCCTTGCGATAGGTCTGGTTGCTGGCGGACGGGTAGGGTTCAGTTTCTTCCCCTCCCCAGAATCTGACAAAATTTTTGCCAATGTAGAGATGGTGCCAGGAACATCGCGAACAAAAACTCAAGCCATGCTCGATGAAATGGATCGGGCGCTATACGCCGTCGCCAAAAACTTCGAGGGCGAAAATAGCGATCTCGTCCGTATGTCGGTTGCAAAGATCGGGACCACCGTCGAACGCAATCAGGGATCATCCAGCGGCGCACCCACAGACAGTATCGGCGGACTCATTGTTGAACTTAGAACGGCAGACAAGCGCGATGTCCGTACACAAGCCTTCGTCGATGCGTGGCGCGCCGAAATTCGGCCAACCGCCGGAACAGATAATTTCACGATCCGCGAAGCGGTTGGTGGCCCACCGGGCCGTGATGTTGATATTAGGCTGGTCGGGACGGATATCGCAGCGCTCAAGAAAGCGGCAAGCGAGGTAAAATTGCTGCTCAAACGCTATCCTGGCACAAGCGCCATCGAAGATGATCTTCCTTATGGCAAGCTTGAGACCATCATAGAGGTATCACAAAGGGGACGAGCACTGAGTTTCGATACATCAAGCGTCGGGCGTCAGGTACGAAATGCGATTGAAGGCGCGATTGCAAAGCGGTTCCCTCGAGGAGACGAAGAAATTACTGTCCGGGTAAAATTGCCAGATAATGAACTCGATACAGATCTTCTGGATCGTCTTTACCTTCGCAGCGAAGCCGGTGCTGAGGTCTCCCTTGCAGAAGTCATTTCGCGGCGTCCCAATCAGAGCTTTGCCCGGATCAGCCGCGAGGATGGGAGCCGTCAAGTGGCGGTTACAGCCAAACTCGACACCGCCATCCTCAGCACGGCCAATGCCGAAGCTGCTGTTAAACGAGACGGGCTCGCGCAAATCGCCAGAAAATACGGTGTCACAGCCTCCTTTAAAGGGAAGTCGGAAGAAAGAGCGGAGACGTTTGGTGATATGCGCATTGGTGCCCTAATCGGGCTGGCCGGAATCTACATCATTCTGGCCTGGGTATTTGCCAGCTATACACGTCCCATCGTGGTCATGGCCATTATCCCCATGGGATTTGTAGGTGCTGTCGTCGGCCATTGGTTGCTCGATTACAATTTGACCATTCTTAGCCTGGTAGCCTTGATCGGTCTCGCCGGAATTGTCGTCAATAATGCCATTATCCTGGTGACGACCATGGAGTGGCGTGCCCGAACTGAGCCCCTTTACGCTGCGATCGTCGGAGGTGCCTGCGACCGCCTGAGGGCCATCATCCTGACCTCCGCCACCACCATCGGGGGTTTAACGCCTTTATTGTTTGAAACCAGCCTGCAGGCCCGGTTTTTAATCCCCATGGCCGTGACCATCGTCTTTGGTCTCGCCTGCGCTGCCGCGATTGTACTGTTTGTCGTCCCTGCCCTGATGGCGATGCAGGATGATGTAAGACGACTATTCCGTCGGTCATCACCTTATGCGGCGGCCGAAGTCTAACTAAACTTAGCTCAACCCTTGAACGCCGCCTTGGCTTTAGCGACAATACGCGGCGGCGCTTTATAAAGCTTAGTTACAAGTCTTTGAACATCGTCCCCCAAGGTCGGTGATACTGGGAGATTGGATTTTCGAACATCCGCACGAAAATCGATGTCTTTCATCGTCCGTTCAAACGCAATCCGCAGCGCAATCACCTGCTTTCTCGGAACGCGGGGCGGCGCGATATAAGGTCGTCCAAATTCCTGGGAAGCAACCAGCAGCTCCATAGCAGCCTTCTCATCAGGGGTTCGGACAAAATCCCACACCATCGGAACACCCATCTTGTTAAGAACTGGATCCCCAACCGGCGCGAACTGAACCAAAATATTGATTTTCTTTTGTTTGAGCAGATCAGCTCTTTCGGTTCGGAAAGTAGACCAGGATAGTCCGCATATACCGTGGACTTCACTATGCTCAAGCCCCTGCGCAGCCTGACCGACACTCTTATAATTCTGAACCAATTTAAATTTTGCGCCAGTCAATTGCATCAAAGCCAGTGCTGTATCGCGGGAGGCCCCACCAAATCGGCTTGCCCCCATCACCATTCGGCGGATAAGAGTTTCGGAAAATGACGTCGCCGGCGCATCCTTGCGCGCAATGCACACAAAGACTGAACTAGCGGCACTGCCCAAATATTTAAAGTTCTTTGGGTCGTAATCGAGGTCTTTAGCATTTCCAACCAGCGGTTCCATGATCACGCCAGGACGGATTGCCGCAATCGTCAAACCATCTTTCTTGGCGGAATTGTACATCCATTTCGCTGCCTTGCGACTGCTGGCACCCGGCATGCTTTTAAACGACATCGACGGATTGCCTGGAATGTACTTGACCATATGACGACCGATGAACCGGGCATATTTCATGTAAGAACTGTCCGCCGCGGCACCGACCACAAACTGGATGGTTTGCCCGGTATAATGTTTCTCGACATCTGGCACTTGTGCCAAGGCCAAATTCGACGATGCCCAGAGAGCACTCACCGCAACAATAGTAATCTGAACCGCGCGGCGGCCCGAAAGGACATTTTGGATCGTTGTTGTTCTTAGCATATTTCCAATCTCATTTGAGATTGGGATTCTGAAACAGAAATGGTTAACAGGCCGTGACCACAGGGGCCCAAAGCACATCTTCTATTTTATTCACCCCAGCACACAACATGACCAATCGGTCAAAGCCGAGTGCAATTCCCGAAGCTTCCGGCATGCCCATAGCCAACGCATCGAGGAAGTCCTCATCAATCGGGTAGCTGTACCCTACCACTTCCTGTTTGTGTGCAATTTCCGCTTCAAACCGGCGCCGTTGTTCGTCGACATCCGTTAATTCACCAAATCCGTTTGCCAACTCTACACCGCAGACGAAAATTTCAAATCGTTCAGCAACACGGTCATCGTCAGCACTCTGTCGGGCCAATGCCGCCATCGATAAAGGATAATTATACAATACAGTGGGTACGCCGACTCCGAGGTTAGGCTCAATTTTCTCCAGAAATAACCGAAAGAAAATCTCCTCCCACTGATCTTTTGAATCGATGCGCACACCGACCCGTTTCGCTTCGACCGCCAGCAACGCCGCATCCGGTTTCAGGGGATCGGGTGCCGTTGCCAATAAGTCAATTTCGCAATAATTCTCAAATGCCTCAGCAACACTCAAATATTGCCATGCCCCGAACGGATCACACTGCGCACCTTGCCAGCTAAACTGTTGAGACTCCGAAACAGAATGCGTCTGCGAAACAGCATTCTTGACCAACGCCTCACAATCTTCAGCAATTTCCTGCCACGTTGCCCCTGCGCGGTACCATTCCAGCATTGTAAATTCCGGGTGGTGCGTGCCAGACCGGTCACCATTACGCCACACCTTTGCCAACTGAAATATCTTGTCCATTCCGCCGGCCAGGAGCTTTTTCATCGCAAACTCCGGAGACGTGTGGAGATAAAGCGTACGAGTATTCGTCTCTTCAAACGGCTCAAAAAGTTGGGTTGAGAATGCCGTCAAGTGCGGTTCCATACCGGGAGAAATCTGTAGCGCTGGAGTTTCAACCTCAACAAACCCGTTCTCGGCAAAGAACTGTCGGGTTGCCACGGCGACATGACCTCTCACCGTTAAGGCCGGCAACCGCTTCCTTAGCTGATCTTTATGCCACCAACGATTTGAGGCAGGACTACCGGGGGATTGCTTACCGGATGGCGGGGTGTCATTCATGGCACAGGTCCAGACTTGTTGCTTCCGGACAGGTTCCCGGCAGCATAAAATTTGCGGAGCGCACACCATGAAGGCGGCCAGAAATCTTGTCCAGATGTTGCAACCTCAAGCCATAACATCACCCGACGATTTGTTACGCGCGGGTCTCATCCCACCAGATCATTTAGGCGCCGTCGTCGAAGCCAGCGCGACACTCCCGGTTAGTATTACCGCCCACATCGCAGGAATGATTGACCCCGCATCGTCCAACGATGCCATTGCAAAACAATTCGTCCCGTCAGCGCTTGAAAACAACAGACAGGCGGAAGAGCTCACTGATCCAATTGGCGATATCCCGCACAGCCCCGTTGCCGGTATTGTTCACCGCTATCCGGACCGGGTATTGCTAACGCCAGTACTCACCTGCCCTGTCTATTGCCGGTTTTGTTTTCGTCGCGAAGCTGTTGGCGACGGGTTACTTACTGCGTCGAAACTGAACACTGCCCTCGATTATATCCGAAATCATACCGAGATCTGGGAGGTCATCCTGTCCGGCGGCGATCCGCTTATCATGTCACCGCGACGACTGACGCAGATCATCGATGCGCTAGACGAAATCGATCATGTCGCGGTGATCCGAATTCACACACGAGTCCCGGTCGTCGATCCTGAACGCATTACTGAGACATTGATCACCGCGTTAAAACGCACAACACCTGTTTTTATTGTGTTGCATTGCAATCATGCCGATGAATTGGTCGCCGAGGCGGAGAAAGCGATTTCTCGATTGGTCGACAAAGGATTTCCCCTGCTCAGCCAATCGGTACTGCTCAAAGGGATTAATGATGATCCAGAGAGTTTAACCGCTCTGATGAAAAAGCTCGTGAGGAGCAGGGTTAAACCTTACTACTTACATCACGGTGACAAAGCACAGGGAACCAGCCATTTTCGAACGACACTCGCCGCCGGACGGGCAATTGTCAGCACCTTGCGAGGCCGTTTATCGGGCCTGTGCCAACCAACTTATATGCTCGATATTCCCGGAGGACACGGCAAAGTACCCGCTGCTGATGATTATCTGCGGGCCACTGACGATAGTAATTGGATCGTTACTGACTGGCAGGGGAATACCCACAAATATCACGATTAGGCGGATATAAGAGAGTGCGTTGAAACCCTGCGGGCAACCTGCTAATTTCCGCCGCCGAAACAACCCAGCATGAGACAAGGATAGGAATACCATGAAGGTTCTGGCCAACACGCTCAGACCGGGACATGCTATTGAGCATGACGGCAAAAAATATGTCGTGGTCAAATATGAGCTTATCCTGCCTGGTAAGGGCAATGCCTTTATTGCTGTCGATATGCGAGATGCAATATCTGGCGTCAAAACCAATGAGCGGTTTCGAACACAGGAAACCGTCGAAAAGCTCATGACGTCGGAAAAGACCTGTACCATGCTATTTGCCGATGGCGATCAGATCAATCTGATGGACTCAGAGACATATGATCAGTTTGCTGTCTCGATCGACATGGTCGGTGAGGCCGGTGTTTTCCTGACTGATGGTATGGAAGTCACCGTTGATACCGTGGACGACGTGCCTGTCGGTGTCCGGTTGCCACAACACGTTACCCTCGAAATCACCGAGGCAGATGCCGTTGTCAAAGGGCAGACAGCGTCGTCATCCTATAAACCTGCAGTGCTAGAAAACGGTGTCAAAACCTTGGTCCCGCCGCATATAGCAGCTGGCACCCGTGTCGTCATCAATACCGAAGATGCCACATACGTGGAACGGGCGAAGGACTAGGCTAAGAGCCTGTCGATCACGCCAATATAGATTTTATAAAAAAGGCGCCTGCCCAATGTGGCCAGCAATTATCAACGTCATGGACAGCGCCGCGCGCAAAGCGGCAAGAAGTTTGCTGCACGACTTCGGTGAAGTTGAGCATTTACAGGTCTCACGAAAGGGCCCAGCGGATTTCGTATCGGAAGCGGATCGCCGAGCCGAACAGATCATCAAGGACGAACTCAACAAGGCACGTCCGGGCTTCGCCATGCTGCTCGAAGAGGAAGGCGCTATAGGGTCAGACGATGCAGCTGACCGGTGGATTGTCGATCCGTTGGATGGCACGACAAATTTTCTCCATGGCATTCCACATTTTGCAATTTCGATTGCGCACGAACAAAACGGTGAACTGGTTGCCGGCATGGTTTACGACCCGACTCGAGACGAGACCTTTTGGGCTGTAAAGGGTGCTGGATGTTTCCTCGGAAATACGCGGCTGCGCGTATCGGCCCGAAGCAATCTCGATATTGCTATTCTCGCGACTGGAATTCCCTTCGGTGACCGCCCCGGCAAAGAAGAAATGTTGGCGGCTTTAACACCCATTATGGATCGTACTGCTGGCCTAAGACGGTTTGGCGCCGCTTCTCTGGACCTCGCCTATGTTGCTGCTGGCAGATTTGATGCCTTCTGGGAAATCGGGCTTTCCCCATGGGATGTGGCTGCCGGAATTGTATTGATTCGCGAAGCAGGCGGTCTGGTGAGTGAACTGGATGGCCGCGCCGACCCTCTAAATGGCGACACTATTCTGGCCGCAAACAGCGATTTGTATGACCCCGTAGCCAAAATGCTCAGGGACGCTATGCGCGGCAAACTTAAATAAAATCACGCGTTTCGAAATTAGGCTAAGTTGTTGTGGCAGGAACCGTGCTGCGCTAGATTAATAACGACATTAACCTTATTGGTTAAACAGGTTAACGGGGAATGATAGGCGGATCCGACACGTTAGGGCGCCGTTCATCATGGAGTTCTATGACAGCGTATAATCCAATCAAACTTTTCTTTTCCGTCACTTTACTGACCGCCGGACTCTTCGCCGGGGCCAACGCCCAACAATATATAGGCGGTACTGGCCAGTCGAGTGTTTTTGTCGATTACAGTGTTATCGACAATCTAGGGCGATCACCCAACATCCCACAGCTTTTGTTGGGTGCCCCAGGCACCGCAACGATCCCCGGTGGCGGCTATGTAGCGCCAGCGCCAAAGTTCCCCGTCATCTCAAGCGGTAGATCTTCGGCTAAAGTTGGTGGAATTGTGCTACGACCACCCAAGGCTGTCCGGAAGCGCGCCACGAAACGGAAAAAAAGCGCTCGGAAATCGTTGCGGAAATTCACCCAGACAACACGTAGGGTTCCTGCCGCAAAGCGAACGCAGCGACAAATTCGTCCATTGGCACCACCAAAAGACTTGACCCTACCTCGAGCAGTCGCCGCTCCGCCACCGCCCAAAATTTCAGCCCCGACCCGCACTCCCGTCCCAACTGCGTCGGTGGCTCCTGAACCGCCGAAACCAACACCAGTTGTAAGAAAACCACTCAAATCGGTGACGTTACCGGCGCCGACCCCTTTAAAGGTCGTGCCACAAAACGCTGTTCCCGCAGCCCCAAAAATTGCGAAACCAAAAATCAAACCCGCGGCTCAGGTCGCCTCATTGCCACCGATCGGGCAACCTCTTAAAGCGGGCGCGACCACACGCATTGGCTTTAGCGCTGGCTCGGCCAAACTCAATGGCGATGCTTCGGCACGTTTGCAAGATGTTTCCACATCACTGAAAAAAAATAGCGCGTTGCGTATCCAGCTTCTTGCCTATGCAAGTGCCAAGGATGGGTCAGCAAGCCAAGCCCGGCGGCTATCACTATCACGCGCTCTGGCGGCACGATCCTATTTGATCGAAAAAGGCGTTCGCAGCACGCGAATTGATGTCAGAGCCTTGGGTAATCGTTCGGGCAGCGGCCCCACGGATCGCATCGACATCATCGTAACAACACGCTAACCCACGACAATCATGATACCGTTATAATCGCCCCGGTATCTCAACCAGCTGCAGGAAAGGTCGGATGAACGGACCACGGCGTTATTTAATAAGAATGCTGCTGTTCATCGTCGCTGTTGGGGTGGCTGTGGCGGGGCTCTTTTTTCCGCTCGTCGACGCCTTCATGGCCAATCCTGCTTTGAATGGTTTGATTGTTGGCGTTCTGATTTTGGGCATGATTTATATTTTTCGTCAGGTAGCACTCCTGATTCAGGAAGTCGCTTGGATCGAGAGTTTCCGTAATGACCAAGAACAGGTCAACCAAACACCGCCAAAGCTATTGGCCCCTATGGCGGCAATGCTGGGTGAACGAAAGGGCCAATTTAGTCTATCGGCATTATCCCTGCGGTCCCTACTCGACGGCATTTCCTCACGACTGGAAGAATCACGCGATCTGTCGCGATATCTCATCGGCCTGTTAATATTTCTTGGGTTGCTAGGCACCTTTTGGGGGCTGCTGCAAACAATTGGCGCTGTCGGCGACGTCATTGGTAGCCTGTCGGTTGGCGGTGGTGATCTCGCCAAGGTGTTCACCAATCTAAAAGCGGGTTTGAAAGCACCTCTAGCAGGTATGGGAACCGCCTTTAGCTCTTCGCTGCTTGGTCTAGCGGGGTCTCTGATCCTCGGGTTTCTCGAACTGCAAGCAGGACAAGCCCAAAATAGATTTTATAACGATCTCGAAGACTGGCTTGCCGGCCAAACTCGACTGTCGTCGGGTAGTCTCGCTATAGGCGAAGGAGACCAGGGTGTCCCGGCCTACGTCCAAGCACTCTTGGAGCAAACAGCCGATAGCCTTGAAAGCTTGCAACGCACGCTGGAGCGCGGTGAAGAAAGTCGTATTTCGGCCAATAGCAGTGTTGTCTCGCTGACCGACAAACTCGACACCCTGACCGATCAAATGCGAACCGAACAATCGCTCATGATAAAACTGGCTGAAACTCAGCTCGAAATGAAACCGTTACTGGCCAGTATCGCGGATGCCTCCACTGCGTCGTCGCCCGACGAAACCATGAGCAAATCGATGCGCAGCATCGATACACAACTTGCTCGGCTTATTGAAGAATTGGGAACCGGTCGTAACGAGGTAGTGTCAGAGTTGCGAAGCGAAATTCGGGTGCTTTCGCGGACCATGGCTGCCATCGCTGAACGCGCTAACCAATGACACAACGACGCGGATAGCCAATGGCGACGCGATCTTACCGACGCAGTGACTCATCAAATATTTGGCCCGGCTTTGTCGATGCCATCTCTACCCTGCTTATCATCGTCATCTTTCTGCTGATGATCTTTACGATCGCACAGTTTTTCCTGTCGGAAATTCTCTCCGGCCGAGATAACGCCCTCGACCGTCTCAACCGACAAATCGCAGAACTCGGTGAAGTGCTGGCTCTGGAGAAGAAATCTAACGAAAATTTACGGCAGGAAGTTTCTCAACTCTCTACGGAATTACAGGGATCTATCGCTGCTAGAGATAAAATCCAACAAAGTCTGGCTGCGATGACCGGTGACCGGGATCGCCTTGCCGAGGCGCTGACCATCAAATCTCAGGAATTAGATGTAGATCGCGAAAAAATTCGCGTACAGCTCGCAACGCTGCAGAGCCTGAAGAACGACATCGACGCTCTCAAGAAGGTTCGCGCTGCATTGGAAACAAAAGTAAGCTCGCTGACTGCCGGTTTGAATAAAAGTAAAGTCGATCTTTCGGTTGCCCGAGATAGAAGCAAACAGCTCGAGGCCAAATTGGCGAGCGCCGAAGAACGGACCGTTCTGGCGCAGAAGGAAATCAAGGCAAAGGATATTCGTCTCAATGAGATGCAGGATTCAGCTGTATCATCGGCCAAGTCGCTAAAAGACGAGAAAGCACTATCTGAAAAGTCCAGAGCCCGGGTTGCTTTACTCAATCGACAAATAGCGGCTCTCCGCCAACAGCTGGCACGCATTTCGAGTGCGTTAGAAGCCTCGGAAGCCAAAGCACGCTCGCAAAATGTACAGATTATCAATCTCGGTTCACGACTGAACGAAGCCTTAGCCAGCAAGGTCCAGGAACTCGCCCGTTTTCGATCCGAATTTTTTGGCAAGTTACGCGATGCCCTGGGAAACACCAAAGGTGTTCGTGTCGAGGGCGATCGGTTTGTATTCCAGTCTGAAGTCCTGTTTCCATCGGGGTCATCCAGCATGTTTGGCGCTGGGAAAAATCAGATCAGCCAATTGGCGGGCACCCTGAAGGGTATCGCCGAACGAATCCCAAAAGATGTGGACTGGATCCTTCGAGTAGACGGCCATACAGACAACCGTCCCATCAAGACAGCACAATTCCCGTCCAACTGGGAGCTATCATCGGCCCGCGCAATTGCTGTGGTTAAACAACTCGTCGCCCAGGGAATTCCGCCTCACCGTCTCGCTGCAACGGGCTTCGGAGAATTCAGACCACTCGATACAAGTCCAAGCCCGGCAGGGTTGAGCCGCAATCGCCGGATCGAATTTAAACTAACCGGGCGATAAAGCGCGTACAAAAAAACGGCCCCGCCAAAGCGGGACCGTTCATTCATTAACGACCGTGCGTGTTAGCTCTTACAGTCGATTTTCTTAGCTTCCGATCCAGCAGACGGATAGATAAAGGTACAGGTCATGCCAACCTTGATAGCCTTGCGCTTCACCTTCTTGCCGTTCACGGTCACCTTGGTACGAGACCCGGATACCTTAGCCTTTACTTCCTTGCCTTTGTAGGAAATCCATACCCGCCGGTTCTTTCTCTTAGTCTTGGTCACCTTGCCAGTATGGCTGACCATCTTAAAGACGACCTTGCCCTTTTTGCCTTTATAGACCAGCGCCTCCTTCAGATTAGCGATGACCGTCTTATCGGATTTGGTTACCCGACCGATCAAAGCCTGTACATCTTCACCGGTAACCGGATTCAATTCGCGACCAAGCTTCAGGATGGCTTTAGAAAATGCGGGATCCGCCGCCATTGTGTTAAAGGCAACCCGTAGCGCCTTAACCCGTGCTTTTGGAACACCTGGTGGTGCAACAAACGGACGACCCATTTCAAGGCGGGCATCATTCAATTCCATGACAGCCTTGTCCTTGGCGTTCGCAGCCAAGTCTTTGGCCAATGGCACTTGCGGAATTTTCGCATGTTTTCGGGTCGAGGCCTGGACCAGAATATTAACGAATTCCTTCCCAGGCTGGAACCAACGTTTTTGCGCTGACGTCAGCGAGGAGTAGGAACCACACATTCCATCGAGCTCTTTGCGCTCAACGGCCAACGCGGTTTCCGTGGACCCCGGATAACCTGAAATAACCTTAAACTTGAACCCAAGCATGTTGTTCAGAAATGTCGGTACAGTCTCACTATCCGAAGCGATACCCGAACCACCCATATGGGTAACCGTGGTCTTCAAGTCTTCAAAGGTTTTTGCTTTCGCCCCTTTCCGAACAACACAAATCGTTACCTCATTGTTGAGGCTTCCGAGCCAATTGAACTTGTTAGGGTCAAACGCCGCACCCGGGCGACCCATGATTGCATGGAATGGCGCTGTCCGCTGTACATGACCAAATACCGTGCCGTCTTTCGGCGCGCGGACATATAGAAAATTCGCCGCCCGCAACCCACCAGCACCCGGCATGTTCTGTGCAACCGCGTTCGGCTTGCCCGGAAGGAACCGTACAATATGCTCAGCCAACACGCGACTATAAGCATCGTAACCACCGCCAGCGCTCGACGCGACGATTACTCGAAGTGTTTTCCCTTTATAAAAATCTGCTACAGCATCCGCCTGCACTGCAGAGGTGGTAACGCCAAGCCCTGCTCCCACAATGGCAGCCGCTGACAAAAATTGTTTAAACGAACTCATTAATAAGTCTCCCTGTTATCCCTGTCGGAAATTAGATGAAAAGACTAGCACGAGCTTGCTCGCTTTCAAGGCGAAAACGCGACACACTGCCAATAATGAATAGAAGGGACTTGAATTATGAAAGTAGACGGCGGTTGTCATTGTGGCGCCATTACATACGAAGCGATGGTTGACCCTGAGAGTTGTGGTGTTTGCCACTGCACCGATTGTCAGAAATTTTCCGGCGGCGCTTTTCGCATTGGCGTGGTTGCTCAGGAAGAAAACTTTGAGTTTCTGTCGGGTTCGCCAAAGACCTACGTTAAAACCGGAGACAGTGGTGCGCCACGAGCACAGGTTTTTTGTTCTGACTGCGGGACGCATATATTTTCTACTTCTGTCGGCGAAGGACCCAAAGAATTCCGCATCCGTACCCCAACGACCAATCAATGCAGTCAGTTGACCCCAAAATCACAGGGTTGGTTCCGATCTGCTCAAAGTTGGGTTACGGCGATCTCTGCCATACCAAGCCGCGAAAAGCAGTAGAGGTAGTAATATTACTCCGCCGCGTCGCGGGTTGGTTCTTCCCGGTCGAATTGAAGTGCTGCCAGACGCGCATAGAGCCCGCCTTCGGCGATCAGTTCGTCATGGGTACCAGTAGCAACGATTCGACCTTGGTCTAGCACGACAATTCGATCTGCTTTCAGCACGGTTGCCAACCGATGCGCGATCACAAGAGTCGTCCGATTTGACATCGCCTGATCGAGCGCCTGCTGCACACTGCGTTCGCTTTCCGCATCCAACGCGCTGGTCGCTTCATCTAGCAAAAGAAGAGGGGCATTGCGCAAAATGGCACGCGCTATTGCGATTCGTTGTCTTTGCCCACCCGAAAGCCGCACTCCTTTTTCTCCGAGAAAGGAGTCAAATCCATCTGGCAGAGGATCGAGAAACTCAGTCGCCATTGCCGCATCTGCCGCCGCACGAATTTCTTCAGATGACGCTTCCGGCCTTCCATAACCAATATTCTCCCAGCCATTAGCGGCAAAGATCACCGCATCTTGGGGAACGATCGCCATGCGAGCTCTTAACGCTTCAAGATCGATCTCCCGCAGATCGAGCCCTTCCAACGTCACAGCGCCTTCGCTGGGGTCGTAAAAGCGCAGTAGCAATTGAAAGACCGTAGACTTCCCCGCCCCGGATGGCCCAACCAATGCCACCGTTTCTCCGGCTTTAACGTCCAGCGAAAAATTTGATAGAGACGGCGTTTCAGGGCGCGATGGATAGTGAAAGGTCACATTGTCAAACTTAACAGCCCCGGTTGCGCTCCCCGGCAAGGGTTTCGGGTTATCGGGTGATCTTAGTACGGGTATCGTCCCGAGGAGTTCAACAAGCCGTTCGCTAGCGCCTGCAGCGCGCTGCAGATCACCAATAACTTCACTAATCGCGCCGACAGAACCAGCAACGACGATGGCGTAGAAAACAAAAGCGGATAGTTCACCGGCGGAAATACGGCCCGAGATAACATCATGACCACCCAACCAAAGAATGACCCCAATTGATCCAAAGACCAGCATCATCACGGTTGCGGTCAGAAAAGCCCGCGCCCGGTTGCGGTCAATCGCCGTGGTTAGTGCTTCGGTTACACGCCCCCCAAAGATGGCACGGTCAATTTTCTCATGACCGAAGGCTTGTACGATCCGCACTGCATTCAGCGTTTCCTCTATAAAAGCGCCGACATCTGCTACGCGATCCTGGCTGGCGCGTGACAGTTTCCGGACGCGTCGCCCGAAGACTATTATTGGCACAACGACTAACGGCACCACCAGGAAGACAAAGCCAGTTAGCCGTGGACTAGTGACCACCAACATCGTTGTTCCACCGACGAACAGGAGTAGGTTGCGCAACGCCACCGACACCTGAGAACCAACAACTGATTGCAACAATGTCGTGTCCGTTGTTAGCCGGGACAACACCTCACCGACTCGGGTCGTCTCAAAAAACTGTGAGTCGAGATCAAGGATATGGTTAAAGACATCGCGTCTCATATCCGCGACAACTTTTTCGCCGATCCATGAGACAAGAAAAAATCTGGCGTAGGTTGCAGCGGTCAAAGTTACAATAATAACCAGCAAGCCAATAAGCGCGTTATCGAGCAACTCTTCATTACCGGCGCTGAAACCGTGATCGACAAGCGCCCGCAACCCGACGCCCATTACCAGGACCGCAGACGCTGCAACAGTCAGAGCGACCAAAGCACCCGCTATGGCCGCCTTATAGGGCTTCAGGTAGGGAAGAATACCCCGCAAAGCTCCAACAGCTGCGCGCGGCCGATCTGCCGCTTCCGATGTATTTTCAGGCCGTCGTGCCATTCTGTAGTCGAGTCCCTGGGCTAGCAGCAATTCGATACCTAACAAGCATTCAATACGTCTTCCGTCAACGCACAAGCGACGTTCCACAAATACTGCATTACAAGGCTTGCTCTTGCCCGCAATTCTGATATATAACGCGCGCCCGTTGCGGAGGAAGAGATGAAAGCCGATATCCATCCAGAATACCACGAGATCACCGTCGTTATGACTGACGGCACCAGCTATAAGACACGTTCCACATGGGGTAGCCCCGGTGACACAATGAAGCTGGACATCGATCCTTTAAGCCACAACGCATGGACAGGTGGCGATCAACGGATAAATACCCAGGATGGTCAGGTCGCTAAGTTCAACAAGAAGTTTGAAAGTTTCGGTCTAAAATAATCCGCTCTTGCGGTTTAGTTCCCAGATTTGTTGCTATCAGCCGCCATTTGGCGAACCATCGCGCATATGCGGCGTGAACGGTCGACTAGACTGCGCACCGATAACGGCAAACGCGCCAGACCTTCTGCGTCTTCAGGCTCGTCGGCCTCATCCGAGTTTTCGCCGAGTTTTCCCGCCGGTTCTGCATCTGCATCTTCTTGACTGAGTTCCCCGGCATCAATCGCCTTTTGCATCATTAACCACGCCATCGCATCGGTTAGGTCTCGCGTCATACGAGACAGCTCTTGCGTTAACCTAAGTTGATCAGGGGCTTCCAGCACCTCGGCTTCTCCCTGCATAGGACCAGAAATATAGTCACGAATGGAGACGAGCAGCTCGTAGGTATCCTGATAAGTCTTTTCGACGAAAGGGTTTATCGATACAGCTTTAGACATTGTTCTATTTAAGACTGTGACGCCCTTTGATTAAAGCGAAACCGTCAATCTTGCACCTAAAAAGAAAAAAGAGCCGCCACGAGGGCGGCTCTAGTTCAACAGGGAGGCGTCAAAAGGATGGGATGAAGATCCATTGACGAGACGGAAGGGAAACCAACCGTCAAATACAAACATAGGTTGTTAACGTTAATAAAAGGTTAACAATAGTTACCAAAATAGAACTGGCCAGAACAGAGATAGACTCAATTATTAATACAACAGACAAAAAAAGAGCCGCCTCAAGGGCGGCTCTAGTTCAACAGGGAGGCGTCAAAAGGATGGGATGAGGATCCAATGACGTGATGCATAGGAGAACCTATTCATCACCATAAACTCTATAATCCATAGGTTAAAAAATGGTTAACGAGATAAATACTTTTAAAATTAGCACCAATATTTATTGAATATCGCTAAATATAGCTAATTCTTAAAAAAGGCCTCAGCGGCATTGGCGTGAGAGTTTTTAGCTGCAATATCCGCTTCAACCCGGGCGATCTCCGCCTTGAGCTCAGCAATGTAATCTTCTAGCTGTTCAATCGAAAGAGCCTCAATTTCTCGTTGAGACCAGTCTTTTGGCCGGACGATATCTTCTTCTTCATCCATAATTCTATATCCTCCTCTTGCTAGTTTTAATCGAGGAGACTAGACCTGCAACCGTTTTCGACATCCTATTGAATGGACACCCTCATGACCCAAGTTCTGCCTCAGGAAATGACGGCAATCGACATCACCGAGCCAGGTGGCCCCGAAGTTCTCAAACCCAACCAAATTCCACTTCCCGAACTGCGGGATGGCGAAGTTCTGATCAAAGTTACAGCGGCAGGTGTTAACCGGCCTGATGTTATGCAACGGCAGGGTAACTATCCGCCTCCCAAGGGGGCACCGGACACTCCAGGTTTGGAGGTCGCGGGTACGATCGTAGCCGTCGCCCATGATGTAACTAGCTTGGCAATCGGAGAGGACGTCTGCGCTCTCGTTGCTGGTGGCGGATATGCCGAATATTGCGCCGCACCGGCCTTGCAATGCCTACCCATACCTCAAGGCATTTCAGTGGGCGATGCCGCCGCCCTTCCGGAAACGATGTATACCGTTTGGGACAATGTCTTTACCCGTGGCGGATTGTCTGCGGGAGAAACCATCCTCGTTCATGGTGGCTCTAGCGGTATCGGAACGACAGCTATTCAACTCGCGGTGGCCATTGGTGCCACAGTGTTTACCACGGCTGGTTCAGATGAAAAATGTGAGGCTTGCGAAAATTTAGGCGCCACCAAGGCGATTAATTATCGCGATGCTGACTTTGTTGACGCCATTCAGGAAGCTACCGACAAAAGAGGTGTGGATGTCGTCTTAGACATTGTCGGCGGTGACTATGTCGCCCGTAACTTGCGGGTCCTCGCGAAGGGGGGGGGCACGGGATGGTTTCAGATCCGACTTCCAGCAGTGGCACACAAGCCGAAATACCGAGTTCCAACATGAGTTCAATGATGAAACAAATTACTTCACGCGGATCGGAAGATGCGGCCACGGTCAGTTGCGGAAAAAGCATTGATTACTGAGCAACTTCGTGACAAAGCATGGCCATTAATTGAAGCGGGTAAGGTCAAGCCGCTGATTTTTGAGCGTTTTCCACTTATCGATGCTGCGAAAGCACATGCATTGATGGACAGCAGCGCCCATATCGGTAAAATTGTCCTGACCGTTTAATGGCGTGAGCTGGTCCGATGGTCGCTTCGCTGTTACGCCCCAGAGCAAGCAATCCGCATAGGGCAGCAGCTGTCGGTTCGGCGGCTGGGGTGTCACGTGTGTCCGAAAACAAAGGAGAGACCATGAGTCAGGTCCTTATGCCAAAAGCAACGGCTGTTTGGCTTATAGATAATACCGCCCTGTCATTCGATCAGGTAGCGGATTTTTGCGGATTGCACCCCCTGGAGGTGCAAAGCATTGCTGATGGTGAAGCTGCGATTGGCATGGTCGGCTATGACCCCATTACCAATGGGCAATTGACCAAGGAAGAAATCGACCGCTGCGCCGCCGATGCCGAAGCCCGGTTAGAGCTCGCCGAAGTCAATGTTCCTCGCCCGGTGACACGAACCAAAGGCCCACGCTACACACCAGTTGCGCGCCGACAGGATCGTCCGGACGCAATCGCGTGGTTGGTGAAAAACTTTCCGCAATTGTCAGATGGACAGATATCGAAACTGGTGGGAACGACCAAGCCAACGATCAACGGCGTCCGCGAACGTACCCATTGGAATATAAACAATATTAAACCGCGCGATCCGGTTGCTTTAGGGCTCGTTGCACGTGACGACTTAACTGCTGCCATCGAAAAGGCAAACCGTGCCGTTGAACGGGCTGAAAAACGCAAAGCGAAGGAAGCGGGTACTACGGTACCTGTCGCAGCAGCGGCAGTCGAAGAAGCTGCAGAAGAACCCGTTGCCACACCTGCTGAAATGCCAATCGTCGAACCTGTTGCTGAGCCGGCTGTAGAACCATCGATCGACCCAGATGTTGTCTTTGGGAAACCAGCCAGCACTGCAGCTACTGAGCCCGAAGCGGAGGCACCGGCCCCAGAACCCGCTGCAGAAGATGATGGAAACCCGTTTGCAGCGCTTGGTAGTTTACTGCCGGCAGATAGTGATCAGGACAACGATTCAGAAGACAAGCAGGATTAACGTAGACGCGGCCTTTCCGCTTCTGCAACGCCTTACCAATGGCAAATAAGCCAGACTATCCATTCGACCGGCTTGAGTATGGTGAAACGAAGGAAGTAGCCCCGGGCATCCACTGGATTCGGATGCCCCTACCCTTCGCCCTGAATCACATTAATTTGTGGCTAGTTGCGGATGGCGATGGTTGGACCATCATCGACACCGGATACAACACCGAAGAGACGCGAGAAATCTGGGAAAGCGTCTTTGCTGATGTCCTTGATGGAAAACCGGTCAAACGTATTATCGTCACACATTTCCACCCCGACCATGTTTCTCTGGCCGGTTGGCTGATTGAGAAATGGGATGTCCCGGTCTGGATGACCTATTCAGAATGGATGCAGGCTCAACTCAACCGCTATGGCGGACCAACTGCTGATATCGACGCCCGTATGGCTTTTTATATCGAACACGGTATGGAACAGTCTGGCATCGACGGCTACCGCGAAACCCGGCCCGATTTCTCCAAAATAATTCTACCGCTCCCGACAGGGTTCCGCCGTATGATCGATGGCGAAGCGTTTTCTATTGGAGATCACAATTGGCGCGTCATTACCGGGGCCGGGCATTCTCCTGAACACGCAGCGCTATGGTGCGAAGACCTCAACGTGCTGATTTCCGGTGATCAAGTGCTCCCTCGGATTTCGACCAATGTCAGCCTGCAATGTAATGAGCCTGATGGCGATCCCCTACGGCTTTACCTTGAGAGCCTCGAAAAGTTTCGGGACCTGCCAAAAGATGCGTTCATTTTGCCCTCTCACGATCGGCCGTTCTATGGGCTGCATGACAGGATTGACGCCCTCGGCGAACATCATGCGGAAAGACTCGACGCCGCTGTAGAGGCTTGTGTAGAACCAAAGACCTCCCGTGAACTGATTCCACATCTCTTTAAACGGGAGCTTGATCGCCATCAGCTTGGCTTCGCCATCGGCGAAGCAATGGCGCACGCAAACTATCTTGTTACTGATGGGCGTTTATCTAAGGCACGTGGTGACGACGGTCTTATTCGGTACTTCCAGCCCTAACTTTGGCGTGCCTGTGCTTCAAGGTCTCTGAGCGCCCGTCGGTCAATTTTCATCAATGTCGTGCGTGGCAAGATGTCCACAAAAGCCATTTCCTGAGGCACCTTATAACCACCAATTTTACGCACGCCGTATTTGAGTTCAGTGACGAGGGCGTCATTCACCTCAACATTAGGCTTTAAGACGATAAAGGCCTTCGGCTGCGTTAGCCCTTCACTATCCTCACAAGAAATGACTGCGGCTTCCAGCACACCATCATGCTCGGTGATCGCAGCCTCAACCTCAATTGGCGAGACCCAAAGCCCTTTTACTTTAAAGACATCATCGCTACGGCCCGAGAACCAAAAGAACCCGTCTTGATCGAACTGCAACGTATCACCAGTCCGCGCCCATTCTCCAACAAACGTTTCACGGCTCTTATCGAGCTTCCGCCAATAAAAGAAGCAGGTTGTTCGACTACCGATCCACGCTTCGCCATCTGTGTTCGGCTGGGTTACTTCGTTGCCATCATCGTCCATCAGCTTGACGTCGCAGCCAAAAACCGGTTTGCCAAGACTACCGCGGCGATATTCTTTCGGGCGGTTAGCGATCCACTCATAGGTTATTTCTGAAGAGCCAATTGAATCGTGAATTTCAAGATCGAATAGCTCTTCAAATTTCTCAAATACTTCAGGTGGCATTTTTTCTGATGCCGACGTGACCAGCTCCAGCGATGAGAAATCGGGCACCCGTGTTTGTTCAGCGAACAGTAGAAGGTTTTTAATGATGGTCGGCACGGTAATAAATTTGTTGGGTTTGGTTTTTTCAATAATGCTAACGACATTCTCCGCCGTCGGGGGCAGGCGTGATATCACGCTAGTCGCTCCAAAATAAAACGGAATTAGAACCGCCGGCCAAATACCGTGGGTAAAGTACTTCTTGGATGTCGCATGGACGATATCGTCCGGTCCGTATTCCATAAACGTGCCGTGACGTTCGGGTACCAAACAAAAATCGTGGGCCAAATGGGTAATTCCCTTTGCAGCCCCTGTCGTACCGCCTGAATAAAACATGTAGGCGACGTCATTATGATGCAGCGGCAACGGCGCAAAGGTTTGGAGTTGGCCTTCAACCATCTCAGCGTAGGTCAGGGTGTGACGGTCACCAGATTCCGGTGCGTCCCCAATATCCTCCCCCCGAACGATCACATTCTCCAGCGTCCAGGGCATGTCATCGGCAATGTCCACGAGTTTCTCGCTTTGCTCGACGTCGATAAACAGGGATTTAGCCGCGGTATCCCGCAAGAAGTAGAGAAGGTTCGGTGCTTTATAAGCATCTGAAACCACGACAGGAACGATTCCAGCCCGAATTGCCCCAAACCAAAGAGCCAGATATTCAACGCTATCCGTCCCGAATAACAATATTCGCGAACCAGTCTCAATCTTAAGCGTCTTCAACCCGTGGGCCGCACGGCACACCAGTCCGAGAAACTCTTCATAGGAATAGCTGTCGTCATCAACGATCAGGGCGGTCGCGCCTGCTTTATCTGTCGATAAATGTTTATCGAGCACGACCGTGGTGGGATTAAAATATTCTGGAACCTCCGGATCGTTCCAGGCCCGCCACTCTTTGCCGAAGACAATATCCTTATAATCACTCACGGTTTCGTCTTTCTCGTGTATCCAATTGCTCACTTCGCGCAATTTTTCCTTACCCATCCCGGTTGGGCAAGGGGCAAGCTAAGAAAATGCTATATCGCGCCTTCTTCACGCGCGGCCGCAATCTCTTCGTCATTAAGTCCGACAACGGATTTTAAAATTTCATCCGTATGTTCACCGAGCAACGGTGACCGTTCAACGTCTGAAGGCGACTCAGAAAGCTTCACGGGATTGCCAACCGTCAAATATTTACCACGTTCAGGATGATCAACTTCAACAATCGTACCGTTGTCGCGTAAGGATGGTTCTTCCGCCAGCTCTTTCATCGACAAGATAGGCCCGCACGGTATGTTCAGCGGATTGCAAAGATTCATGACGTCAAATTTATCGAGCGTCATGGTCCATTCTTCAATCGCATCAAAAATCCCTTTGATCTTATCGAGACGCGCTTCCGGTTTGGCATAGCCGGGGTCTTCTTTCCATTCCGGCTTGCCAATCAGATCACAGATATTCTTCCACACCGCAGCCTGCGTGATGAAATACACATAAGCATTGGGATCAGTTTCCCAGCCCTTACATTTCAGAATCCAGCCGGGCTGTCCCCCGCCGGAATCATTCCCGGCGCGTGGCGTTGCCTCACCAAACTCGATACCCTGGCCGTGCTGGCTATATTCTTTCAACGGACCATGCGCGAGCCTTTGCTGATCGCGTAACTTCACACGTGACAGGTTGAGAACACCGTCCTGCATAGCGCATTCAACCCTCTGGCCCTTACCAGACTGTTCGCGATGAAAAAGAGCCGTCACGATGCCAAATGCCAAATGAAGGCCCGTTCCGGAATCACCGATCTGAGCGCCGGTCACAAGCGGCGGCCCATCTAAAAAGCCGGTTGTGGATGCCGCACCGCCAGTGCACTGGGCAACATTTTCATAAACCTTGCAATCCTCATAAGGCCCCGGACCAAATCCCTTAACCGACGCATAGATCATCCGAGGATTGATCTCCTGAATTTTCTCCCAGGGAAAACCCATCCGATCAATCGCGCCCGGCGCAAAGTTTTCAACCATCACATCGCATTCTTCAATGAGCTTGGTGAAAATCTTGGCCCCAGCCTCGGTCTTCGGGTTCAACGTCACGCTGCGCTTGTTATGGTTGAGCATCGTGAAATACAAGCTATCGACATCTGGGATATCGCGCAGTTGGCCGCGCGTCGCATCGCCAACACCCGGCCGCTCCACTTTGATCACATCGGCTCCAAACCATGCCAGTAGCTGAGTGCATGTCGGCCCGGACTGAACATGAGTCATATCCAGAATTTTCACACCTTCGAGGGCTTTACTCATTATCTCATTCCTCTTTTTGAGAGTTAAATTGCGCTATTTTTTTGCGACGACGCTTTGCGGGTTGAGGTTGCCGATGCGGCCACTCTCCGTCCCCGCCTCAGCATCAATCACTGCGTTCACTAAAGTTGGTTTACCAGAATCCATGGCGGCGTTAACGGCCTGGGAAAGTTCATCCGGCGACGTTGCATTAAAGCCGACACCGCCAAAAGCCTCCATCATCTTGTCGTAGCGCGCATCTTTGACGAAGACCGTCGTGGCCACATTATCGCCAGCGGAATTCTCATCCGTGCCGCGATAGATACCGCCATTATTAAAGACGACCACACAAACCGGTAGGTTGTAGCGACAAATCGTCTCCACCTCCATACCAGAAAAACCAAAGGCGCTGTCCCCTTCGATAGCCAGAACGGGCTTGCCGGTCTCGACCGCGGCGGCAATCGCGGTGCCCATGCCGACACCCATCACACCCCAGGTCCCGACATCTAGCCGCTTCCGTGGCTGGTACATATCGATGATGCTACGAGCAAAATCGAGCGTGTTAGCCCCTTCATTGACCAGGATAGCATCGGGACGTTCTTTGATAATCGTGCGCAGCGCACCCAACGCGCCATGATAATCCATCGGGACATTATTGTTCTGCAAACGCGGTGCCATCCGCTCAACATTACTATCGACCTTTTCCTTGACCGCACTGGTCCAAACTGACGGCGGCGCATTCCAGTCTTTAGCCATCCCGGCAAGTAGTGCATCCACACAGGAGCCAATATCACCAACCACGGGTGCAGCAATTTCAACGTTGCTGTCCATTTCGCGTGGTTCAATATCGATATGAACAAACTTTTTCGGCGCCGTCCCCCAGGCTTTACCTTTGCCGTGTGACAACAGCCAGTTCAGCCGTGCACCGACCAGCATCACGACATCCGACTCCTTTAGCACAAGCGAACGGGCGGCACCGGCGGATTGTGGGTGGGTATCAGGCAACAAGCCTTTTGCCATGCTCATTGGCAGATAAGGAATACCACTTATCTCCACCAGCGCACAGATCGCGTCATCCGCCTGCGCATAAGCAGCCCCCTTGCCGAGAATAATCAGTGGTCGTTCGGCGCCTTTGAGCACCTCAAGAGCCCGCGCAATAGAATCCGGAGCTGGCAGCTGTCGAGGGGCGGCATCAATCACCTTCACCAACGAGTTCTCACCATCATCCACATCCATCACTTGTCCCAGCAGTTTTGCTGGCAAATCGAGATAAACGCCGCCAGGCCGACCGGAAACCGCCGCGCGGATAGCGCGTGCAATGCCAATGCCAATATCCTCAGCGTGCAGCACACGATAGGCGGCCTTACAAAGAGGCTTGGCCACAGCAAGTTGGTCCATCTCTTCGTAGTCGCCCTGTTGCAAATCAACGATCTCACGTTCAGACGACCCTGAGATCAATATCATCGGGAAACAGTTCGTGGTGGCGTGCGCAAGAGCCGTCAGTCCATTCAGAAACCCCGGTGCAGATACGGTCAGGCAAATGCCAGGCTTCTGAGTGAGGAAGCCAGCAATTGAAGCCGCATAGCCAGCGTTTTGTTCATGTCGAAATGAAAGAACGCGCATGCCTTCCGCCTGCATCATGCGACCAAGATCAGTGATCGGAATCCCCGGCACATTATAGATGGTGTTGATGTCGTTTAGCTTGAGCGCATCTATCACGAGATGGAACCCGTCAGTGAGCGCACCCGTTTCTTCGTTTTCTTCAGCCATGGTCTTCTTCCTAATCCAGATAATCTAAGTGTTGTTCAACATGGGCAGCCAGATCCAACGTATGTTGTCGAACCAGGTGCTCCGCAAGTTCTGTATCCCGGCGCTCTAGGGCCTCGATAATATTCATATGATCAATAATCGATCTGCTGGCTCGATTGTTCTCGCCAATAGTCCGCACCCGGATCGAGCGCATATGAATGAAGAGTGTTTCCGTTAGCGTGTTCAGCAGCTCACTCTTGCTCAGCTTCAGGGTCGCCTGATGAAACTCGATGTTAGTCCCCGAATACTCATCGATATTTGCCTGCGGTTTTTCGCTTTCAAAGGTCGCAAACATTTTTCGTAGGCCAGCAATTTCCCCATCACTGGCATTTTGCGTGATCAATCGAGCTGCCATACTTTCAAGAGCGGCCCAGACAGTGATCATTTCAAGAATTTCGGTCTTAGTTTTACGCACCACAAAAACGCCACGTCGTGGGATGATCCGGACCAAACCCTCTTGTTCTAACCGGGCGAGGGCTTCCCTCACCGGCGTGCGGCTGACACCGAGATCTTCAGACAATTGTCGTTCATCCAGGCGCGGCTCGCCCTCACCTTCATAGATATTGATGGTAGCAATCGTCTCTTTCAACGCCTCATAGGTTCTATCCTTGAGGCTGAAAGAGACGTCTATCGGCTGAAGATCAAGTCTTACAGTCGCCAAAGAATTTCTCACTTAAAAATTGATCCGTGTATTGGTGGTATACCACATACCAGCGTCATTCCAACATAGTCAGCCCAAAATTCAGGATTCCTAGTTTGTCACGCCATATGACAAACGCTATGGTTTCAATACTAACGGATTGAAAGTTCAAAAAAGGGGGAGATTATGAAACGTCTATTTACAGGATTCGCTGTCGCCGGAATGGTGCTTGGTGGACTTTCTGTTACTGCAAATGCAGCAACCATCAAGATTTTAACGAGCTGGAACAAAAACGTTTGGCCGACCTATGTTGTGCTCGATAGTTTTGTAAAAAACGTCAAGAAACTAGGCGGCGACAAAATTAAAATTCGCATCAGCGGCCCGGAAGTAGTCCCAGGTTTTCAACAGCTACAACCCGTAAAGGCCGGCGTCTTTGATATCCTGTTTACGCATGGCGTTTATCACATGGGATCCAAAGGCCTTGCCGCCATTATGGACGCCATGAATTCCGACCCTGTTGGCAAACGGACTTCGGGCGTCTGGGATCATCTCGATAAATTTTATCAAAAGACGCATGGGCTGAAACTGCTGGCCATTTCGCCAAACAGCACCAAGGGCTATCACATTTTCCTGAAGAAACCGCTCTCAGGTAAGGGCGATTGGGAAGGCCGTAAGATCCGCGGTACACAGACTTATCACGGCGTCATCAAATTGTTTGGTGGCCAGCCAGTCGTCATGCCAGGTTCACAAGTGTATTCCGCCCTTGAGAAAGGTGTCGTAGACGGTGCTGCATGGCCGGCCGCAGGGATGCTCAGCATGAAGCATTTTGAGGTCGCCAAATACAAAGTTCGCCCAACCTTTGGCACATCGACTTTGCCATTCCTGATGAACCTTAAGAGCTTCAACAAGCTAACAAAGGAAGAGCAGAACATCCTGCTTCAGGCTGGTTATATGACCGAGCTAGAAATGCCATGGGTCGGGGATCAAGTTCAGGCAAAAGAAGATGCCGAGCTTGCCAAAAAGGGCGTCAAAATCACTAATCTGCCTGCCGATCAGGTGGCCAAAATGCGCAAAGCCTTCTCGGCAAGCATATGGGCTTTAGGAGAGAAGTGCTGCGGTGCAGATGCGAAGAAGCTTCGTGAACTCGCGGAAAAAGCAGGACTATCCTGGTAAGGTAGACCAATCGAACTGAGAAGGGCCACGGGATATGCGGTCTCGTGGCTCCCTCTCGCCTCTTGATTGATATGAGTATTTACCGAACATTTACGCGCTGGCACGACCAGTTGACGGTCGCGGGCTACTATCTCGCCTGTGTCGCCCTTTCGATGATATTTGGTGCATACATCATCGAAGTATTCGCACGATATTTCTTTAATGCACCACAATGGTGGGCAAGTGAGGCCGTATCCTATTCGCTCTGCGCCTGCACATTTTTAATGATGCCCTATGTTACCTGGAAACGCGGGCATGTTGCCGTCGCCTTGATTTTCGACCTTCTACCAACAAATGGCGCTCGGGTCGCGATGTGGCTGACCTATTTCTTGGGAACGCTGTTCTGTGGTTTTGCGACCTGGATTTCGATGGATGAAACCGCACGGCAGTACATCAACAATATTGATTTGATGGCCGTAAAGCCGGTCCCGAAATATCTAATTTCCATTTTCATCCCATTTGGATTTGCGAGCTCAACGCTCCATTTTGTTCGCCTATTAGATTTTAAGGCAATTGATCCTAATGCTTCCGCTGGCGGGTTTGGGGAGAGCTGACAGATGGGTTGGGAAGCAACACTGATCACCGCTCTGCTCCTTTTGCTGGCCGCCTTTATGTCTGGCGCACCGCTTTTTGTTGCCTTTCTGGCGATTAACCTCACCGGTGTCGCCTTGTTCCTCGGCCCTGCCGGCTTCGGAATGGTCGCCAACTCAATATTTGATACGACAAATAATGCCGATCTCGCGACGATCCCGCTCTTTATTTTGATGGCCGAAGTGCTGTTCCGTTCCGGAACAGTCGATATCCTCTTCGATGCTGTCGACAAGCTGATCGGACGAATGAAGGGGCGTCAGTATGTTCTGACAATTTCACTCTCGACAGTATTTGGGGCTCTATCAGGTGCCGGCATGGCGGTCGCGGCGATGCTGGCACGTACAATCTTTCCAACCATGCGCGATCGCGGCTATGACAGAAAACTTGCCATCGGCAATATTCTAGCCGGCGCTAGTTTGGCGCCAATTATCCCGCCAAGCGTTCTCGCGATTGTTATTGGCACCCTATCCAACACCTCGATCGCAGGATTACTGATCGGCGGCATCATCCCAGGACTGATGCTCTCCGCAATGTTCCTGACCTACACCATGGTCCGCGTAAAGCTAGATCCTTCATTGGCCCCTGACGATAGTGACGACGAAGCACCAAAAATTACATTGCGCGAAAAACTCCGGGCGCTCGCAGGTTGCCTGCCCTTTGCCCTGATTATCTTCTCGGTCATGGGCTTCATCATGTTTGGTATCGCGACCCCATCCGAAGCCGCCGCGACGGGCGTCCTCGCGGCGGTAGTCACCGCTGCTTATTACCGAAAACTAAATTGGAAGATGGTGACCGAGTCCCTCGGCACCGCAGCGTTTATCACCAGCATGATCCTGCTGATCATGGCAAGTTCACGAATGTTCAGTCAGCTACTGGCCTTCACTGGTGCGACGACAGAGCTTACCAATCTGATCGTCAATCTCGGCTGGCATCCAATGCTGATGCTGTTCGTCATGATGGCGATCCCATTCATTCTCTGCATGTTTATTGATCAAATCGCCCTAATGCTCGTCGTCATTCCGATCTATCAGCCATTGCTCGCAACCCTCGGATTTGATCCGATCTGGTTCTGGCTGATCATGCTCTTAAATGTCACCGTGGGGGGTATATCACCACCGTTTGGCTATGTGATCTTCGCATTCCAGGGCGCCGCCGATAAAGTGCAGATAGCGGAAGTCTTTAAAGCTTCCTGGCCCTTTGTCGTGCTATTTCTCCTCGGGATGGTGGTGCTGGCGACGTTCCCGTCCCTCGTCACATTCCTGCCCGGGCTTCTATAACTAGAGAGTCTAGGACGCTATTTAACGGCCTCAAGATTGAGGCTCATCAAACGGCCGGTTTCCTTATCCATATGCGGCAAATAGGCCTGCGAATAATCGTCAACGTCCGAATGCTCAGTGTTTTGCCAGTCCCACCGACGGACCTCTGAGAAACCTGCCTGCAACAAGAGGCCTGACAATAATGGTGCATCAAAGATCATATGATGAAAGTCGGTATCGTCACGTTGGCCGCCGCTGACGAGACCGACCAAACCTGACAAACCATCCTTGAGACCTTGCTCATAATAGATTGCGGCACAGGCAGCAAAATCCGGAACAGAAAGCCTCAAGACACCACCGGTTTCCAGAACCCGGCACCATTCCTGCAACACATCGACGATCTGGAAACGACCAAAATGTTCCAACACATGACAGGCATAGATTAGCTCTACTGCACCGTCGGGGACGAAGGATAATTTCTCGACCGAGCATAGTTGATCAATATGCGAATGATGCTGAATATCGACATGAAAAAAGCCCGGAATGAATTTACTACCGCATCCGAGATGCAGTCGTTTCATTTTAAGCGTTGTATCGACATTATTACCTTCAGACTGCGGCAACGAGTCAGCCATGCGGAGTTACCTCATCACACCATTTACACCACATGTGCCTGATAGCATCTTCCATCGCCGCAACAAATCTATTTTGATCAGCTAAAGGGGACGCCGCCGCTCGTTCTCGCATTGTTTCGCGATACGTTGCGACGCGTACTGGTGCCGCAGCCAATGATCTAGCGCAGGCTACATATGTCCGTTCATCCTCAGCAATCAATTCGCTCAGACCCACAACATTCAAGACACCTGAAGCCATCCGAGACACATATCGATCTCCTGCGATTGTGATCGTCGGGACACCCATCCATAACGATTCACAGACCGTCGTCGCGCCTGAGTAGGGAAAGCTATCAAGCATGACGTCAATCTTGCTAAACAGAGAGAGATGACCATGCTTCTCAGGAAGATGATCAAACAAATCCAGCCGATCCGCCATAACACCTTTGGCAGCAAAAACCCCGAGAACGCGTTGGCGGAGTTGAGGATCACCCAGCCCTCTCCCTTTGATTACCATTCGCGCGTTCGGTACGGCTGCAAGGATGCTGGCCCAACATCGTAATGTTCGGTCATTAATCTTGCTGAAATTGTTCAGGGACCCGAACGTAACAAATCCGTTTTCTTCGATGGGAGAACATCGGATTTCTGGATAATTCTCGTCAGGTGCGTAGCAAAACAGGGAGTTGGGCAAACGGATCAGTTCTTCACAATAGTGGGTATCATTTCCGACCGGATCGATATACGAGTCAGTAATCCGCCAACCCATTGCATCCATTCCTGTTGATCCACCATACCCCAACCAGCTTGCTTGAACGGGAGCGGGCTTTTCAGCAAAGGCTAGCAACCGATTTCCAGCTGTATGTCCAGTAACATCGATTAAAACATCTATGCCATCTCGGCGAATTTTTTCCGCTAGTTGGGCATCAGCCATTCCAAACGTTGGGCACCAGTGGTTTGAATGCTGTTCAAACCACCTCGTTTGATTATCGATACGTGCAACATCAGCGTAAGAAAAAATTTCAACCCTTTGCCGGTCATGCGCGGCATAAAGCGGCGTTAAAAACCTAGCCACCGCATGATCGTGAAAGTCTGGCGAAACATAGCCGACCCGTAGCCGACGATCTTTCACGGGTTTATTGCGATTCGGCTGGATTTTTTTGGTTAGTGGGGCCGCGTGACGCGTATTCCAGTTTCTGGCCTCGGCCAAAATACTCAGCGGTGAGACCTCTGGATCCAGGGCCAATGAAAACAAAAGATTGCTGTGCGCCATGGCATTGCCTGGCTCCATCGCAATGGCGCGGCGAAACGCATTAATAGCGTCAATCGGACTTCCTTGGACACGAAACAGGTTGCCAAGGTTATTCCACGCGGCAGGCATATCGGCGTTGAGATCAAGTGCTGTGCGAAAAGCAATTTCCGCTTCAAAGAACTGCCCTTGCGCTTCCAACACACCACCGAGCGTCACTTGCGAAATCGCGTGACTGTTATCTATTTCTAATGCGTCTCGACAGACACATTCTGCCTCTTCGATTTTACCGAGCATTGCCAAGACATTCGCAAGATTATTTCGCGCAGAAGGTTGTTTCGGAGCAACGGATACTGCTTTCCGGAATACCGTTGCTGCTTCGTCAAACCTTGCTTGTAAATAAAGCCCGGTCCCAAGGTTATTGTATGCATCGAAATATTGTGGCTCGATTTCTATGGCCCGCCGAAACGCAGATTCAGCATCCTTTGCATGTCCATCTCTGTTTAACGCAATGCCAAGGTTGTTATAGGCAACGGCATACGCTGGGGCGTAACGAATTGCGTTCCGATACGCGTCAACAGCATCAGGAAAAGAACCGATTTGCCGCAATATATTGCCATGATTATTGTGATAAACCGCGTTAGCAGGATCCAGCGTTAAGGACCGTTTGACGAGCGATAGTGCCTTTTCGGATTGCCCCATATCGCTGGCAATAATACCGAGGAAATTCAGAGCATCTGGCAGGTCGGGATACCGGTCGAGAACGGATTGATAAAGATTTGCCGCCCGGGTCAGCTCCCCTGCCTGATGGAATCCGACAGCAATTTCCATATCCCGCACGATATCCGATGTCATATTGGCGGCAGCAGGGAGGGCAACGCCTTGTTTGCGGGCTTTTTTTGTTGATCGAGCAGTTTGGCGGCGCTGAGCGCGATTCATTTAAGGGTCCCCAACAGCCGCGCTATTGCGGCCATGGAGACACCCTAAAAGAAACCCGTTAAGGCTGGCTTAACCATAGATGCCGAAGCATCCATATGTCCTAAGCGCTTGCAGCCGCTCCAGCTGACGTCCCAGCAAGTTTGCCAAAGACCGATCCAGCCGTAAGGCCTGAACCACCCGGATAGTTGAAGTAGAACAATCCGCCGACACATTCGCCTGCAGCATAAAGTCCTTCCATCGGGATAAGATCCGTATCGACGACCTGGCCTTCAGTATTTATCCGCAAGCCACCGAAGGTGAACGTCACACCGCACGTAACCTGATAGGCTTCGAACGGTGCTGTATCAATCGTCTGCGCCCAGTTGGATTTATTGATTTCAAGCCCCTCCGTGCAACGACCATCTTTGACGTTGGGGTTATATTCAATGTCCTGTTGAACTGCGGCGTTATAGTCAGCGATTTCCTTAAGGAAGGCATCCTTATCAACGCCTTCAAGCTTGTCCGCCAAATCTTCAATCGTATCTGCCGTCACCTTGGTAACTTGCCTGATCGAATACTCATCCCGCTTGAGGTGTGCCACTTTGGAATCAAGAACCTGCCACGCAAACTGCGCTGGCTGTTCGAGAATGACCCGGCCATATTTCGCATAGGTATAATTCCGGAAATCTGCCCCTTCATCGACGAAGCGCTTGCCGGTCGCGTTGACCATGATGAAAAACGGATAGGAATGTTTCTGAAATTGGTCACCAACCGCGAGGTCACCGAACTCCGGCGCGTTGCGATCCCAACCAACAGAATGACAGCCCGACCAGTTTCCATAGGTCGCAGCACCAATATCTGTTGCCATGCGGATTCCGTCACCGGTGTTGAAGCGGGTACCGCGAATTTTTGCGAGATCCCAACCCGGACCAAGATAGCGTGTCCGCCATTCAGGATTGGCCTGGAAACCACCTGATGCCATAACCACTGACTTACAGCTCAACTCTTTAAGTTCACCACCCTGCTTAACCCGGACGCCGCAGACCTTTGCACCATCAAACATCAGGCTCATCGCACGAGACTCAAACATTGTCTCAATACCATCTCTCTTGGTGATTTCCTGCTGGGCTTCATAGAGGCCTGGTCCACCACCGTTGGTTTCAACAGTGAGACCACCCCAGAACTTGAACTTTCCGTCGATCTTGAATGCCTGCCGACCATAGATCGGTACGAACCGAATACCTTTTTCACGCATCCAGGTCAGCGTCTCCAAACTGCGGGTAACCAGAGTCTCCGCCATATCGGGGTCGGTACGGAATTGAGTAACGCGGAAGATGTCGTCAAAGAACTGATCTTGTGTATAGGTCCCGAAATCCGTGTCTTCGATTTCCTGATCGGAAAGTTCGACAAGCTTCTGGATGTCTTCAACACCGTCATAGACAACCCGCATGGCGCCTGCGGTGAAGCGTGTATTACCGCCCGCTTCGTCTTCCGGCGCGCGCTCCAGCATTACGATTTTCTTGGCGCCAGCGTCCTGAGCCGCCATCGCCGCGCATGCTGCCGCGTTACCCGCGCCAACGACAATTACATCATAATCCGTATCAGCCATGTTCTCGTTTTCCTTTAGTCTGGCAGGTCCTAATTGTGGATGACGATATACCGTTTAACGGCTTGGGCGACAAGGGGAGCAGCTAGGAACGACAGCCCTTAGGAAGATTGGATTGTTCCTTGGTAGCGGCATAGCTGACTAAATCTATCTTTGCCGCAGCTTCTGCAGGTCTGGTTTCCGGACGATTCCCCAGTTTTGCCAGGAGCCATTCGAGGTCTCTGTTAATTTCACCCCGCCGGTCCAACCTGACTGTTGGTGCCGTAACCAGTTTGCCATTTTTGATTTGGCCTAAAGTAAAATTGAACGCATAGCCCGGTGTAAGCCCCATCCGGACATCTGCAACACTAATTCGCGTCCCGTTTACAATAACGCGGTAATACCCCTGACTGAATTTTGCCACCTTTGCGATCCGGTCGGCCGTTTCGGAGCAGGCTGTAAATCGCAAATTGCGCGAATAGCTATATAATTTCGCTGTGTTCGTAGTATCGAAAACAGTCATATACAGATTGAAGTACCGATTGCCTTCGATGCCAATAACACGCCACACAAGCGAGTTGAAGGGTGTCGATATAGCTAAAATTCTATCAGGAGAGATACCGTTCTTGGACAACAACACGTTGGCACGCTGCGTAATCCAATTTTGCGCGATCACCGTCCAGCCCAAGTAAGCCGTAGATATGCCTATACAGACGACAGCCGCTTTATTCAAACGCGGTGTCATGCTCCGAACGAAGAAAGCCCAAACCATCAACACCAGAAGCGGCAGCGTATAAAGTGGGTCGATGATAAAGATAGAGCCCAGCCCCACAGGATCGGTTAAAAACGGCCAAAATAGACGCGTTCCATACACCGTCATCGCATCGAGCAGAGCATGGGTCGTCAGACACAGAAAAACCGCCGCATAGGCCTGAATAGTTTGGTCATGTAAAGATTTGAATAGGCGTCGAATTACTTCGCCAAAGAGAGGTGTCAGTGCGGCGTGAACAAACAGCGAGTGTGTCCACCCCCGATGCTGCGTAAACGCATCGATGGGGTCATCCGGCGCAATAAAGACATCTAAATCAGGCAACGTCCCCAGCACGCCGCCGGTGAGCGCCGCCCGCCGCGGACCAATTTTGCGTCCCAAGACGGCAACCCCGACACAGGCGCCGAGAGTAAACTGAGTAACGCTATCCATCGCCTTCGATAAATCCCGGATCGTTTTGACCGTTTATACCTGTAGGCATTGCTGACAACTAGTGCTCACCTGCAGCCGCTTGTCGCAATACCTCCCCGGCAATATCACTCAGTGCCAATGCGGACGGACTCAATGTCCGCCCAACTGGCTTGATAAGGCCAATTGTCCGGCTAACAACGGGATCCGCTAAGGGTCGGAAGACCAGGTTGAGATCCGGCCGTTGAACAGTCGCCAGTTTCGGAACAGCCGAAACACCAAGCCCAGCGCCTACAAAACTCAGTAGTGTCGATATATGAGCGACCTCGTGAGTCCCAACTGGCAACGCACCATTATCCCCCAACGCACTCTCGAGCTTTCGTTGATTCCCCGCTTCTGCCCCCATCCTAATATAGATGTGTTCGCGAAGATCGCCCCACGTCACATGAGCCTTAGCCGCCAATGGATGGTCTTCGCGACAGGCAAGCATATAAGGGTCTTCAATAATCGGCTGATACTCGAGGTTGGGGCGATCTTCCGCCGCAAGAGCAATGCCGAACTCTGCGTCACCGGTCGCAACCAAATCAGCGACCTTCGGTCCAACGTCATCCATGACTCGTACAGAGACTGATGGAAACTGTTCATTAAAATGCGAGACCACTTGCGGCAAAACATTTTGCGCGATGGTGAGAACCGATGCCATCGTGACAACGCCGGCGCGTTTCTCGATGATATCCTGAATATCGCCCATCGAACGCTCGAACTCGCGTACCATTCGCATTGCCGTCGGCAAGAATTCTTCACCAACCGTTGTCAGGCCAACAACCCGCGACGTGCGGTCAAGTAATCTTGTCTGTAACACGTCTTCCATTTTTTTGAGACGCCGCGACAAAGCCGATTGCGTAATCGCTAGCTCTTCAGCCGCGCGATGAAAATTTCTGATTTCTGCTACCAACACGAAGGCACGCAGGTCTTCTATGCTTATTCTCATAAGCGGAAGTATGATGATTTTTATGCATCAAACAATCTTTTTAATGCGTTTTACTTTCGATCACCTGTCGACCAAATTCAGTCCCGGAATAAAATAAGGGCAGATACATGAAATCAATTCCCAGTGTCATGATGCGCGGTGGTACGTCGCGTGGCCTTTATTTTCGGAGCGAAGACCTGCCTTCAGATCGCAATGAGATCGCCAATATTCTTCTGTCTGCGATGGGGTCCTACGACCCAACACAGATTGACGGCGTCGGCGGTGCAACCAGTCTAACAAGTAAAGTCGCGATTGTTGGTCCGTCGATAGAACCTGGCATAGATATCGACTATTTATTTGCTCAGGTTGGAACACGCGAAGCCGTAGTCGATTTTGGCCCCACTTGCGGCAATATGTTGGCCGGTGTTGGACCCTTTGCCATTGAGGCCGGGATGATCGCTGTTACCGAAGATGAAACAAAGATCCGAATTCGCTCGGCAAATACTGATGCAATTATCGAAGCCTCTATCCAAACGCCGAACGGCAACGTGCTCTATGAAGGTTCCACCGCAATAGATGGTGTGCCGGGAACCGCCGCACCGATTGTTCTGAATTTTCAGGATGCGATCGGCTCAAAAAGCGGTGCGCTCTTTCCAACCGGGAAACACAAGGAAACTATCGACGGTGTTGAGGTCAGCCTGGTTGATGCCACGATGCCAGCAATGATCCTGCGCGCCAAAGACATCGGGAAAACAGGGTATGAGACTGCCACTGAACTCGACGACGACCGGATCATGTTTGCACGCTTAGAGGCAATGCGGCGTGAAGCAGGCAGACGTATGGGCCTCGGAGATGTCTCCGATTCCGTCGTGCCCAAGATCATGATTGTCGCACCACCGCAGAACGAGGGCACGATCACATCACGGTATCTGGTGCCGGATCGTACCCATGCCGCCCATGCCGTGACCGGCGCCGTAACACTTGCCCACTGTGTTGCGACCTACGGCACAGTCGCTGACGAGATCGCGAAAACACCTGAACAATTACCCACTGAAATTAAAATTGAGCATCCGTCCGGCAATCTCGTCATCCTACTTGGACAGGAAACAGCGGGCCTCGTCCGAACAGCAAGAAGGCTTTTTGCGGGCGAGGTTTTCGTGACAGAACGTTCGAATCACAACCGCAAAGCAGCGTAACGAAGTGCGTAATTTCTCAACGATAAGAACAATAGATAATTTTAGATGAGACAAAATAGGAATTCTCAAATGATAAGAACATCAATCGTAACAATGGCTGTTGCGGGATTTGTTGCCACTACATTTGGTGCACCGGCTCCTGTAACCGCGCAAGGCGTCGACTTCACTGGGAAGCGTATCGAATGGCTTATCCCGTATGGCACGGGTGGCGGTTCAAACCGTTGGGCGCGCTTCTACGTGCCGTGGCTGCAAAAAGCATTGCCGGGCAACCCGACCATTGCCGTAAAGAACATGCCGGGTGCCAGCTCGACCAAGGGCACGAACTATTTCGTTCGCCGCGGCACCGAGGACGGCCTATCCATCCTCGGAACATCTGGTTCAACTCAGTTCCCGTTCCTACTCGGTGACCGCCGCGTCAAATACAACTACGCAGATTGGGAAGTTATTCTAGCCACCCCGGTTGGCGGCGTTGTCTATGTCAATAAAAGCCTGGGTGTAAAGTCTGCGGCCGACATGAAAAAGCTGCAGAAAGCCAAGCTGAAGTTTGGCTCGCAGGGTCCAACGTCTCTCGATCTCGTTCCATTGCTGGCTTTTGACATTCTCGGTCTGAATGTCAAACCAGTCTTCGGCATGAAAGGTCGTGGCCCATCACGCCTTGCATTCGAACGTGGTGAAGTGCGGATCGACTATCAAACCACGCCGGCCTTCCTGAAACGCGTAACACCACTGGTCAAAAAAGGCATCGCTGTGCCGATCATGACCTGGGGTGCGCTTGACGGAGCAGGCAAACTGGTCCGGGATCCAACCTTCCCGAACCTGCCGCATGTTGGTGAAGTCTATAAAATGATGCACGGCAAAGCACCAAAGGGCCCGGCCTGGACAGCCTGGAAAGCCTTTATGGCTGCAGGTTTCCCGGCGCAAAAAATGATCTTTGTCAAAAAAGGAACGCCGAAGAACATCGTCGCCGCATGGCGCGCCGCTGCTGCTAAAGCAGTCACTCTGCCAGGTTTCGAAAAAGACAAAAACAAAAAGCTCGGCAAGTACGAACAAGCCACAGGCAAAAAAGCCCAGGCGCTGTACAACGTAGCAACCAAAGTACCACCCGCCGCTAAAAAGTGGGTGCTGAACTGGTTGAAGACTCGTTACAACAAAGTACCGTAACGCACCAAACGGTTAACGAACGAAGGGCGGAGAGGCGTACATTTCTCCGCCCTTTTTCATAGGCTGGGTAATAACAAGACAATCAGGGGAATGTAAGCATGGTTGAGTCGATGCTCTCCGCCTTTTCGGAAATCACCAGCGGCGCTCACCTGCTGTATCTGTTTGGCGGCGTGTTCATGGGGCTGGTGGTCGGTATCTTCCCTGGCCTCGGCGGTATCGTTGGACTCTCTTTGTTGCTGCCATTCCTGTACGGCATGGATCCGACTTCGGCGCTTGCGATGTTGATCGGCTTGGTCGCTATCATTCCCACATCCGACACTTTCACCTCTGTCCTCATGGGTATCCCTGGCTCCAGTGCGTCTCAAGCAACGGTGCTCGATGGTTTCCCTCTGGCTAAGAAGGGTGAAGCGGCGCGGGCCCTCGGCGCAGCGTTCTCGGCATCGCTGTACGGCGGAGTCATTGGCGCCATCGTCCTCACCTTCTTTATCGTTGTCGCCCGGCCGGTCATTCTATTATTTACATCAGCTGAGCTATTCATGCTCACCATCCTTGGACTTTCGATGGTTGGCGTGCTTGCGGGTAACTGCCTGTCGAAAGGTCTTCTCGCCTGTGGGCTCGGCCTCTTGTTTGGCGCGCTCGGCGGTGCTCCCGCAACCGGCGAATTCCGTATGTCGTTCGACAACGCCTACCTGGGTGACGGTTTGCCGTTAGTTGTTGTTGGCCTCGCCATGTTTGCGGTACCGGAAATTATCGATCTGCTGCGTAGCGGTGGGGCAATTTCAAAGAGTGCCAAGCTTGGCTCTGGCTGGACGCGTGGTTTCAAAGATATGTGGGCCTATCGTTGGCTCTGTACACGCTGCGCCGGCATCGGTTGCATGATCGGTGCCCTGCCCGGCCTCGGCGGTAGCGTCGTTGACTGGATCGCCTATGGCCACGTCAAACAGGTCGCCAAAGATTCATCACAATTCGGCAAGGGTGATATTCGCGGTGTCCTGGCACCGGAGTCTGCCAACAACGCCAAAGAGGGTGGCGGTTTAATCCCTACCCTTTTGTTCGCTATTCCTGGCTCCGGCAGCATGGCTGTGTTCCTCGGCGGCATGGAGTTAATCGGATTAGAGCCTGGCCCCAGCATGGTCGATGGCAAGCTCAACCTCACCTATGTGATCATCTGGTCCCTAGCACTCGCCAATGTTATTGGTGCTGGTTGCTGTTTGCTTATCTCTCGGAACGTCGCGCAACTCACCACGATCAAATATGTCTATCTAGCGCCATTTATGGTCATGGTCATTTGCTTTGCGGCATTTCAGGCGACACGCGACCTCGGCGATTTGTTGGTCCTCTTCGCGGTTGGCCTTGTCGGCATCATGTTCAAACGGTTTGGCTGGCCACGACCGGCCTTCCTGATTGGTTTCGTGCTCGCCGATAATTCGGAGACTTATCTGTACCAAGCGGTTCAGTTCTATGACTGGGGCTTCTTGTTGCGCCCCGGCGTCATTATCATTTTTGTTCTGACTATAATTTCGATCTGGTTTGGCGCCCGTAATGTACCAACCGGGGAAGCGGAAATGGCGAGCGGTAGCAAGCCCAGGCCGACAAACATGAAACCTCAAGCCTATTTCACAGGGTTTGTTGTCTTCCTGTTTGCCTGGGGCCTAATCGATGGTGTGCAGCACTCCTTCTTAGGCGCGGTTTATCCGGTCGGTATCTGCCTGGTGATGCTGCCAATCGCCATGCGCCTATTCTATGTCACTGCAAAAAATAGGACAGAACATGCCGCCAATTACGACTACGAAGTCGAAGGAGATCATGCTGGACAAGAGGGCATACCCGGCCTGGTCTATTATCTGACTTGGCTCGCCGGCTTTATTGCCACCGTCATGCTGGTAGGGTTTTGGCTCGCTATTATCGGTTTCTTCCTGATCTTCCTACGGGTACATTCAGATGCAACCTGGACAAGGATTGTTGTGATGACGACATGCGGCGTCGGATTTATTACCGGCCTTTCCTGGATCATGGTGCTCAACTTCCCGGGCGGCTTGCTCCAACATTACTTCAAACTTCCGTGGCCATTGACCTAACAGCCAATACGCAAAAGAGAGAAAATGACGAATAAGAAAATGCAGTTTGGCCTCGCCATTCGCGGTCAATACGCTGCTGATCAAAATATTCAGACTTGTTTTGAGGAGCTGATTACCGAGTGTAAGGCTGCCGAGGATTTAGGCTTCGACTCGATTACCAAGACATCGCATTACAGCACTGCACCCTTTCAGGCATTTCAGCAATTCCCCATTCTCGCGCGGCTAAGCGCTGAGACATCGCGCGTGCGGCTTAATGCGGGGATCATTCTATTGTCACTCCACAAGCCATTGGATATCGCCGAACAACTCGCCACCATCGACATCATGTCCGGTGGACGCGTGATCTGTGGTGTCGCACTCGGCTATCGCGACGTCGAGTTTGCTGCCTTTGGCAGCGAGGTCAAAAAGCGTGGCAGGCTTCTCGAAGAAAATCTCACCGCCCTGAAACGGCTATGGACTGAGGACTCCGTGACGATGGAGGGCAGTCACTTCGAGCTTAAAGATGCCTCCTGCTGCCCCAAGCCGTTACAAAACCCACACCCCCCGATTTGGATTGGTGCCAACGCCAACCCGGCGATCAAACGCGCTGCTCGGCTCGGTGATTGCTGGTACATCAACCCCCATAACAAGATCAGCGACATCAAGGAGCAGATCGACGTTTATAAGCGCGCACTGGACGATTGCGGAAAGCCATTCCCAGACGAATTGCCGATGCGCCGCGAAGTCTTTGTTGCGGAAACACGCGAAGAGGCGCTGCGCATCGCCGGACCCTATATAAAGAAGAAATACGACGCCTATCAGAGTTGGGGTCAGGGAGATCAACTCCCCGAAGGCGACCAAAATCTCGGCCTCGCGTTCGACGAACTTGCTGGTGACCGGTTTATCATCGGCTCACCCGATGATGTCACGGAGCAGATCGTCAATCTCAACAAGGAGATCGGTACTAATCATCTAATTATGTCGATCCAATGGGCCGATATGCCACATTCGCTGACGATGGATACGCTGGCAATCCTCGGCGAGAAGGTGTTCCCGCAAGTCCGCCAAGCGCAGGATTAACGCCTAACCCCGTTCCGCTTCTATATCGCGAGCTAGCATTCGGCGGGCGGCGATGCCGGGTGCATCAACATTGATATCGACAAGTTCCCGCTCGGGTTCAGCATCCAGCATCTTTTGTTGGGCCTCCAAAATCACAACATCTTCGTCAAAAGTTTGCGACACCATGTTGAACAAATCTGCAGAGACCTTTTCATCTCCGAGCGCGAAATCTCGTGCATGGCCAAAGAAGTAGAAGGTCGACGTCTCTGTCTCAGGTGTCGGTGCGTTGAGACTTCTAATGTGCATACCGGTGTCAGGTTCACCTTGCTCAGGATCGCAACTACCGGCATCGCAAGACCCAGCGCGTATCTGGGTTAAACAAGGAGAGAAGGTCTCAACAATCTGCCAGCGGTCGACTGTGCCTTTAAAATTGCCCAACGCCTGAAACATAGGTGGTGCCGGACGATCAATGATCCAGCGTGTCATTCTGACCATGTCTTCTTCTCGATCAGTCTTAATCGGAAACTCGCTGATATCGCCCGTGCCCAGCGTGTTCAAATGCACATAAGCAAGGTGTGACAGATCGAGAAGATTGTCCGTAATCAGCTCGTAATTACAGTCGAGCTTGAGATATTTACCTTTGACGAGTTCCCACTCAGGGTGATCAAACCACCACCAGTTGGGGATCATGCTCTCATCGGCCATTGCCGGATCACCCATCCAGATCCATAACCACTTCCAGCGTTCTACCAATGGGTACGATTTAACGGCAGCGCCTGGTGGTATCTTATCCTGCCCCGGAATATTCACGCAGGTGCCAGCTTGGTCAAACTCCAGCCCGTGATAGCCGCATTGCAAGCTATCGCCGACGACCTTGCCCATCGAAAGCGGCAGCGCGCGATGACAACACCGATCTTCCAGCGCCACTGCCGTGCCATCGCTCTGGCGATAGAGAACGACGGGTTCACAGAGCAACGTGCGGGCCAGAGGCTCCTGCGTTACCTCATGATCCCACGCTGCGACATACCAGCAGTTTTTACGAAACATCATTTTACAATCCCTAACCAACCCTCTCCCCCACCCGGCCACCCACTAGGATACTCGCGTTGGGTGGCCGGGTGGGGGAGAGGGAGGCCCCGCAATCTAAAAAAATTTAATACCCAACGATCACTTCACCGGAGTTCGGGCTGATAACCTGACCGGAAATCATCTCTGTTTCTTCTGATGCCAACCACGCCACTGCATAGGAAATATCCTCAGGAGTCGTTAAACGTCCCAATGGCATACCAGCACCACGTTCGGCGATCATTTCGGGCGTGTTGCTGCCCTGTGTCATCCCGGTGAGAACAAAGCCCGGCGCCACAGCATTAATGCGAATCTTATGGGCTGCGAATTCACGCGCCCAGGCCTTGGTAAAGCCAGACAACGCCGCCTTGGCCGCCGCATAATGCGAAGCAAAGTCACTGCCACCCATCGCATAGATCGATGAAATCATAATGATGCTGCCATGGTTTCTAGCCTTCATCCCGGGCAATACCGCCTGGGTAGCAAAAAATGCCCCACGCACCTGAACACCAAACATCTGATCAAAAATAGCCTCATCAACATCTTCCATCGCGAGCTTGTTGCCGGTAACCCCGGCATTGTTCACCAGAATGTCGATCTTGCTATGCTCCGCTTCGGCTTCTTTGATCTTCGCCGTGAAATCCGGCACGTCACGGACATCAGCGATAATGACAGTAGCCTTCTGGCCATTAGCGCGCACCAACTCTGCGGTCTCGTTTGCGCCATCCTGGTTGATATCGTGAACGATGACATCCGCACCACGTTCCGACATCAAAACCGCGTGGCTACGCCCCATGCCGCCAGTAGTGCCCGAACCGGTTATCAGCGCCGTCTTGCCTTCTAAAGTTACCGCCATCTCTTTGCCTCTCATTCGTTCTCTTGTAATGTGCCGCTGATTTTAGACGCGAATGTCGCCCAATTGAAACGGTGCGGCTCAAAAAGACTTGATCAGGGAGAGAATGATGGCAGTGCAACCAGCACCCGGCGTAGGCCAGTACGATGTAAATAACCCCAAGCTGCGCAGTTTTCACGATGCGCGGGAGAAATTTCTGTCCGGCGACGACACGCCGCGCGATTATCTTGAACGCTGCATCGCCGTTATCGAAGAATGTAACGATGAGGTAAAAGCCTGGGCCTTTCGTAACACTGACCGCGCCCGCGAAATGGCAGACGCATCAACCAAGCGCTATGCCGAAGGTAAGCCGCTCTCCCTCGTTGACGGCATGCCCATCGGCATCAAGGATCTCATCGAGACCTGCGATATGCCAACCGAATATAACTGCGAGCTATTCGAAGGTAATCAACCGATCCGCGATGCCGCGTCGGTTTACTTCCTGCGTCAGGGCGGCGCGGTTCTGCTCGGGAAAACAGTTACCGTAACGCTTGGCGGCGGCGATCCATCCATGTCCCGCAATCCTTACGATACTGCGCGCACACCGGGTGGCTCTTCGAGCGGCACCTGCGCCGCCGTTGGCGCTGGTATGATGCCAGGCGGCCTCGGAACCCATGCGCGCGGCTCAACCATTCGTCCAGCCAGCTTCTGCGGCAATTACGGCCTCAAGGCAACGTTTGGCGCACTGAACCGTCAGGGTGGTTTCTCTGCAGCAGAGACCATGGATCATCTCGGCATCCTTGCCGGGTCCATCGAAGATATGTGGATCATGGCGCGATACATCTCAGAAACTGCGGGCGGCGATCCAGGCCATCCCGGTCTCTATGGCAGCCGTACACCACCCCCGGCCAAGAAGCCCGAAAGGCTGATTGTCTTGGAGACCGCCGGCTGGAACGAAACCGATGATGCCAGTAAGGCTGCCTTCAACGACGCCATTGGCAAACTCTCCGATGCTGGGTGCGAGATCTATACCCGCAAGGACGATCCCGCGATTGAGGCCTATGAAGCCGAGACCGCAAATTCACCGGAACTCTGGCGTCAGCTTTACCGCTTCGAAATGCGCTGGCCGATGTATCAATATCTCGATTATGACGCCGACAAGATTCCGCCGCGCCTCAAGGCTGGCATTCAGGAAGGTGCTGGTCTAACGCAAGCAGAATATCGAGCTGCCCTCGCGCGTCGGGTTTACTGGCGGGAGATGCACGATGCCCTGGCCCGCCGTTGCGATGCGATGGTCACTCTGGCCTCACCGGGCCCTGGTCCTGTCGGCATTGATCAGGGGAGCGCGATCTACAATGAAGCTTCTTCTATCATCGGCATGCCTGCGATTTCTCTACCGGTCATGACAGCGGAAGACATGCCACTCGGCATGCAGATCAAAGGCCGTGTCCATGGCGATGAGGCTCTGACGGCCGCCGGTCGATGGATCAGCCAGGAATTGTTAGCGTAGGGGTCTCATTCGTTTTATCACGCGAGGGAGAAATCCGGCTTGGCTAAATACAGACTAGGCGTCGACGTTGGCGGCACCCACACTGATTTGGTGCTCGCCGATGCCGAGACGCATGAGATCCTGATCGAAAAGGTTCACTCGACCCCTTCGAACCCGTCGCTGGCGGTGCTCGACGGCGTTCAGAGGTTTTTTACACGTGGTGTATCCGCCACCGATATAGATTTCTTTAGTCACGGCACGACCGTGGCCACCAATGCTCTATTAGAAATGAAGGGTGCCACGATTGGCATGCTTATTACCAAAGGCTTCCGCGCCATTCAGGTCGTGCAAAGCCAGGCCCGTGAAAGCAATCAATTCGAGCTTAAATTCCAGCGCCCAACGATGCTGGCATCACAGCAAATGACCAGTGAGATTACCGGCCGGATCGATTATGCCGGGACGGAAGTCGAACCGCTCAACGAAGAGGACGTGCGTGAAGCCGCTCGGGCATTACAGGCTAAAGGCGCGACGTCCTTTGCGGTCTGCTACATGTTTTCCTTTATGAACGCGGCACATGAGCAGCGCACCGCAGAAATCATCCGCAAGGAAGTGCCCGGGGCGTACGTTTCGCTCTCATCAGCAGTTCTACCCCGCATTCGCGAATGGCCGCGCATGTCGACGACAATGCTCAACGCCTATCTGGAACCCGGTCTCGCGTACTATGCCAGTGACCTCGACTCCGGTCTTGATACCGCAGGCGTTGAGACAGCACGTCGTTTTCTGATGCAATCCAACGGCGGTGTCATGCCACTCGGTGCAACGGCTGGCGGTGGACGAACAGTCCAGACATTGCTGTCAGGGCCAGCCGCGGGGGTTCAGGCAACCGGCTATGTCCTTGGCGAACAACAAGGGTGGGAGCAGGTTGTTACCATGGATATGGGCGGCACGAGTTGCGATATCGCCTTTATTCAAGACAGCAAGCCGCTTGAAGTTACCGAGGGTACGATCGCTGAACGGCGCCTCGATGTCCCCGCCTTCGACATCAGTACGATCTCGGCCGGCGGCGGCACAATTGCGCGGCTAACTGCCGCCAATTTTATGAGCGTCGGACCGGATAGTGCCGGTGCTGATCCGGGTCCGGTTTGTTATGGCAATGGTGGCGACCGTCCGACGGTTACCGATGCTGATTTAATTTGTGGGTTTCTTAATCCAGGACATCTGCTCGGTGGTGAGACAACATTGGATCGGGAAGGCGCACTTGCTACAGTTAAGAATTCGATCGCCGATTCTATGGGACTTTCCGCCGAAGAGGCCGCTGCCGGTATTGTGCGTCTGATCAACGCGCGGATGGCAGATGAAATCCGGGTACAGGCCGCCAAGAAGGTTATCGATCTTGCGTCCTTTACCCTGGTGCCATTTGGTGGCGCGGGGCCGGTCCATGCCGCAATGGTCGCAGACGAATTAGGCATTCCCCGCATACTAGTTCCACCCAATCCTGGCGCTTTTTCGGCACTCGGACTTTTGTGTTCAGACATCGTGCATGACTATATCCGCTCCGATATTTGCGAGATTAACCAACTGGAGCCTGACCGCGCAGAGACCTATTTCACCAAGCTCGAGGAACAAGCAGCAACTGATCTTGTTGATGAAGGGCTCAAAGATCACGACCGCGAATTCATTCGCGATCTCGATTTACGCTATGCTGGTCAAGGATATGAAATACGGACGCCACTGGATGGTTTAAGCGCCAGCCCAATGAATACAGACGGGCTCGCCCAGGTTCAGGAACGTTTCCATGATCTACATCAAACGCTGCATGGTCACTCGGCGCGCGATCAGGAAATCGAGGTGGTAAGCTACCGAGTTCGCGTACGGGTACCCGTACCAAAACAAGACCTCCCTGAAATTAATATCCCCGAAGGTGAGACTGAACCCGCGGGAACCCGCGAGGTCACTTTCGACGGTCGTGAGACATACACGGCACCTGTTTACACCCGCGATACGTTGAAATCCTCAGCAATTGAAGGACCGGCCATTGTCGAGCAATTCGACTCCACTACCGTTTTACCGCCGGGCTGGACCGCGAAACTCGACCGCTTTGGCAATATTGTTGGGGAAAGGAATGCGTAGCATGGCCGTTGACCCAATTACCGTGGAATTGCTCCGCAATCGCATCGCCAGCCTCATGGAGGAAATGGATTACCATTTCTATCGCTCAGGCTATTCAACCATCGTGCGCGAAAGCCGCGATTTTAGCTGCGTGATCGTTGACCCGAATGGACGGTTGCTCGTTGCACCATGGATGTTCTTTCATTCACCGGTCTATTTCCATCTGGTCCAACGCATCAAGGAAATCTATGGGTTAGAAGACCTCGCCGATGGCGATGTCTTTGTTACCAACCATCCCTATGAAGGCAACATGCCGCACGCCTCGGATATGGGTTTCATCTCGCCTATTTTCTATGAAGGCACGCTCGTCGCCTTTGCCGCAACGATTGCCCATAAGGCCGACGTCGGTGGCACCGTCCCAGGCAGTACGTATGGTTCAGCAACTGAGCTTTATCATGAAGGCATGATGCTACCGCCGATCCGTATTCACCGTGCAGGCGAACCGATTGACGATGTGATGAGATTGATTTCGGCTAATACCCGCGCGCCCTATGTCGTGCTCGGTGACATTTCCGGTCAGATTGGCGTTACGCGCATTGGTCGCAAACATATGCAAGAAATGTGCGCCCGATTTGGTGTCGATACGGTATTGGAGTCTATGGAGGCGATGATCACAGCCTCTGGTGAAGAATTTAGCGCCGCGCTCAAGTCCATTCCTGATGGGGTCGCGGAGGCCACAGGCTATCTCGATCATGATGGCGTTGATGAAACCACCAAAGTTAAGCTCAACGTTAAAATCACAATAAAATCCGGTAGGCTGAATTTCGATTTCACCGGTTGCGCCCCGCAAACTCAGGGGCCCGTTAATCTACGGATCGCGATGGTCGAAGCCTGCGTCTATTACTGTTTAATTGGATTGATCGATCCAGACCTCCGCTACAGCGATGGCATACGTGATTTGGTGAGCTTTGAGTTTGCTGAACGTAGCGTTGTTAGCGCGGAGCCCCCTCGTCCCTGCTCAAGCTATATGAAGTGTTGCCTGAAATTGTGCGATGTAATTTTGGAGGCGATGGACCCGCTCCTACCAGGTCGCGCGATTGCACATTCCGGCGGTAGTGGCGGATCGATTATTGTTGCCTGGAAAGGCGACACACGCCCCAAGCGCGGCAATCAGTATGAAATCTTTGGATCGGCCTACGGCGCTGGAGAAGCAGTGGACGGCGCCTCTGGTGCGAGTGTTATGCTCGCAAACCTGTTTGCCGCGCCTGTTGAAATCATCGAGTCTGAGTTTCCCTGCCGTATCAAGGAGTACAGCCTCAACACAGATTCCGGCGGTCCCGGTGAGTTTCGCGGCGGGCTGAATTTTGTTCGCGAATATGAAATGTTAGAACCGGCGGAGATTGTCTATCGTGCAGATCGATCCATTGAGCTTCCAGCCGGCATACAAGGCGGGATGTCAGGCGGACCCAGCAGATTTGTCGTCAACCCAGGGACACCCGACGAACAACAAATGCCATCCTCAGCTCGGATGACACTGGCCGAAGGTACGATATTCCGTGTGAATGGCCCTGGCGGTGGTGGGTACGGCGATCCCAAAAAACGCAAACCCGAGGCGCTCGCCAACGATATCGCTGAAGGCTACGTCTCAGAAGAAGCCGCCGAGAAGTATTACAGGTAGATTAGATCAGGCTGATTTACGCTGCTTTCTCAGATGCTCACGGCGGAGCCTACCAGTCGAGAGACCTTCAAGCGTATTCAGAACATCATCGTCAAGTTCGACAAAGTTGGCTGCAAGAAGTTTCCGATTGAAATCGATCCGAACGATTTCAGCGCGAGTGACATGCTGGAACAGCTGATCCCCGACTTCGGCCTTTATGCCGACAATAGGCGTCTCACCAATCTGAAAATCACCGTAAAATGAATAAAGCAAGAAACCACCAAGGCTCCAGTTCGCGGTCTCATAGCCACTGCCATTGAGTTCAACCTTGATGGGCGTCTCTTGAATACGCCGGTCACGGCGCCGCTCCTTACTTTTCGCTTTAACAACTCGCATGTCATCTACCTATAATCCCTTGCTAGAGTATCGGCCTCAATTGATGACAATTTATTAACGATCCACGCGTTTGCAGAAACCTAATGCGGAGTCTTTCGATCCGGTGAAACCCCTGTAGAATGAAAGTCATCACCAAATGTTCAACGTAATGCTCCAGAAGAAAAAGATCGAGATTTAGCCCTGGAAAAATCAACGGGTCCCAGCAAAAAAGATCTTCATGCGGTTTATGCATTTGGCATTTTCAGCATGGCGCTCATCGATATTTTCGTCCTTCTAATTCCTATCTTCGCCAAGGAATCATTGGGAATGTCCGATGGCGAAATAGGCACATTGGTAGGTGCCCGGTCATTACTGTCACTTTTCCTGTCGATCCATGGTGGCGCCCTTATGGATCGCTTTGGCACGCGCCGTGTCACATTGATGTTTACCGGCACGGTAATTCTCTGCGCGCCCCTCTTCCCACTTCTCTCCACTTTTTGGGCACTTTTCGCCCTTCAGGTCATTAGTGGCTTCGCAATTTCGCTGGGCTGGTCTGGCGCACAAACGCTGATCGCACGCGTGGCGGAAGGCGACGCCGAATATATTGGGCGCTTCAGTACCTTCGCCAGAGTCGGGACTACTATTGCACCGATCTGTGCGGGATTTCTTTTTGATATGGGCGGCGCATGGCTCGCCTACGGTTTCGGAATGCTGTGGGCTATTGGCGCAGTGTACGCGCTATGGCGAGCACCAGAACCAAACCCACCTCCCGATCGAGCCAACCTGACGCAAGACGTTCCCAAATTTCGGCTTATGGACATTATGCCGAAGCTATCGGATTACACGGCGACCTTTGCTCTCATGGCAATTCCCGCTGTCGCCTTTACGGCGATTGCCATGCTTGTCCGAAATTCGACCTATGGCATCCAGACCACCGTTTACGTTACCTATGCTCAAGATGCCGGATTAACCGCTACCAAAATTGGGCTTCTCTTTGCAGCCATTGAAATGGCTGGCGCGATAGGGTCCTGGTACTCAGGTCGAATAATGCGTCGTTTTGATCCCATCCGGGTTCTCGTGATCACAACGTTCATCACTGTCACCCTGGTAAGCGCGACACCTTTGTTGGGTGGGCTCGGATCTACGACTTGGTCGATCTTTGGCTTCCTCCTGATCGGCCAATTGATGCGCTGCGTGACCCAAGGGGTCTCACAGCCAATCCTCTTTTCCGTGCAGGCCATATCTGTGACGAGAGACCAACAGGGTACAGTAGTGGGTCTTCGGCAAACCATGAACCGCTTTGGCGGCATCATCATTCCGCCAATCATCGGCTTTACCTCAGACTTTTACGGCCGAGAAGAAAGTTTCTATATCGTCGGCGGCGGTTTGCTTATCCTGCTGTTTGGATTAGCAATTTACGCCCGTTTCGTTCCAAGAATTGCGACTTAGGACAATTACGACTAGTATGAGTGCCAGAAAACGAAAAAATCGATATTTTATTGACTATTGTTTCTTTATCGATATTTAGGCTTACAAAAGGGGAAATCTAGATGCGGCTGATTGCTTTTGATAAAAACGGAACTGCCACAATGGGCGCGCGCGATGGCGAAAGCGTCGTCGACCTATCAATAGCCGCACCGGATCTTCCAGGTGATCTCACCGGTATTATTAAACTCGGCAAGGCCGGCATAGATAAAATAGCCGCTGCCGTGAATAGTGCCGGAGATGATGCCCGCGTTTCTCTTGATGGAATCAAATATCTTCCACCGTCAAGCAATGCTGGCAAACTTATTTGTCTTGGCCTTAACTACGCGGATCATGCTGCCGAGGGCGGACATCAGAAACCAGAATATCCGTCATTCTTTTTGCGGACCAATTCGACGCTGGTTGCCCATGGCGACGCCATTCTTCGCCCGACCGTTTCTGAACAGTTAGATTATGAAGCTGAAATGGTTGCGATCGTTGGCAAGCAAGCGCGTCACGTAAAGCAGGCAGATGCTCTTGATTACATCTGGGGTTACTCGGTCTTTAACGAAGCCTCAATCCGCGAATACCAACGCAAAACCGCGCAATGGACGATCGGCAAGAACTTCGACAATACCGGTGGATTTGGTCCGGAAGCTGTGACCGCCGACGAATTACCGCCTGGAGGTAACGGTCTGCGTATTCAGACCCGTCTCAATGGCGAAATCCTACAGGATGCAAATACGGACGACATGCTATTTGATGTCGCGGAAACTGTTGAGCTGCTGACGGAATGTTTAACGTTAGAGCCCGGCGATATTTTGGTGATGGGTACGCCGTCAGGTGTAGGTCATGCCCGTCGCCCACAGCTATGGATGAAAGCTGGCGATGTCTGCGAAGTTGAAATTGAAAAAATCGGACTCTTGCGGAACCCGATCGAAGACGAAGTTTTATCAGCCTAACAGGCCAGGAGAGGAAGACCAATGGACCCCGTACAAGAAGCAATCGAATCAGTAGAAGCACTGCGGAAACGGATTTCCAGTATCAGCGAAGACGGCCTGGACCTTATGTTCCGCGAAGCACGGACGCACAACGCCTGGACGGACAAACCCGTAACGGATGAACAACTCCAAAAGCTGTATCAGCTTGTTATTAACAGCCCTACAAGCGGCAATTGCCTGCCATCACGATTCATTTTCTGCCGGACACCCGAGGCCAAGGCACGCCTTACACCCTGCGTCGCCCCTGGAAACGCTACAAAAATTGAAGCGGCTCCGGTCTGTGTGATCATCGGCTACGATGTTTCCTTTTGGGAGCATTTACACCGGTTATTCCCCCACAAAGACATGGCAGCCAATTTTAAGGATAACCCAGCCGCTGCCGAGACGGGAAGTTTCAGAAACAGCACCTTGCAGGGAGCGTATCTCATGATCGCCGCTCGAGCGATGGGCCTCGATATCGGTGCGATGTCTGGATTCAACAACCAGGCCGTCGATGAAGAGTTCTTCGCGGGCACCAACGTAAAGTCGAACTTTCTGTGCAATATTGGCTATGGCGATACATCGGGCCTGTTCCAAAAACTACCCCGCTTCGAATTCGATGAAATCTGCGACGTAATTTAATTTATTTTAGGAGAATAATCATGGCCGATGCAAAACCCAAGATGGTCGTTCAATACACCTTGAACGGGGAATCAATTTCCCATGCCCGCACAGACATCGAAACCCGTGACGTTGACGTCACCATCGATGAGCCAACCCAGCGTGGTGGGACGAACATGGGCCTGGCCCCAACTGAAACGCTTGTCGCGGCGCTAATAGGTTGCACCAACGTCATCGGCCAACGAGCCGGTGAAAAGCACGGTGTTCATTTTACGGACCTGACTGTCGACGCGCTCGCGGACTTCGACCGGCGCGGCGTAATGTTTGAAGAAGAGATAGAGGTCCCGTTTCCGAAAATTGTTCTGACGGTCAAAGGAAAATCGGATGTTGATGACGCCACCCTGGAAAAGGTCAAAACCGACCTCGCAAAATTCTGTCCTATCGCAAAGGTAATCCGCGCATCCGGCACAATAGTTGAAGAGGTTTGGGAAATTTCCAAACCGTAACACTGAAAATAATTTTAGTCATTTCTTTGACCGTCGCGGTCTCGGACCCCGGCGGTCATTTTTATCTAATTAGATTATATTCGCTATCAGCTCGCAGCGAACTCGGAGATTGATTCCCGAATAATACCGGCAGTGCGCTCATAATGCGCCATTAGAAGCGATATGGCCTCATCGGCATTGCGTCCAGTTGCCGCCTTCATCATCGCTTCATGCTCATCCAATTCATTGCGCCGCGGATAGCTAACAACAATAGCGAGTTGTCGATATCGATCCGCTTGATCATTCAGCTGCGCGCAATATTGCAGCAACCAACGAGAGCCACACGCCGACAAAAGAGCCAAATGAAAAGCCCGATGGAGGCGTTCCCATTCTGGATTTACCGTATAGTGATCTTCGCTCGAAGAACGGCGGACACGTGACAAACGATGAAATGACAAAACCAATTCTTCTTCCCAATCATTGTCACCATTAGTAATTGCTTCCCGTAATGCAATCGCCTCGAGCCAGCATCGTGTTTTAACTAGCTCCTCGAGGTCCGCACGACTAGCGGCGGCAACCCGGAAACCTTTTTGATCCTCACGCGTAACAAGACCGTCAGCAGACAACCGATTCAAAGCTTCGCGGATCGGGCTGTTGCCGACTTGATAGCGCGCGCGCAGTGTTTCAGTCCGAAGCTTTTCGCCGGGCGGAAGGGATCCAGAAAGTATATCGCCACGCAAACGGTCATAAACTGAAGACGCCAGGGTCCCCGCAGGTTCCTGTCCGGCAAGGTCGGTCATTCTTGTTAGTACTTCATCATCGGGGGCCATTGCGATTCTCTTATTTCCAGCCTTTTGTGTTCACTATAGCATATTAAAGCCGAAGCAGAGTCGGGAACACAATCAAATAATTTCGATATTTAATTGACAAGAGTATTTATTTCGACTTTCCTATCAAAAAATTCAGATCAACAACTGGGAGAAAGCCAATGTTAACAAGAAAGTTCCATCTAGGAAGAACGACCGGCCTCGCCGCCGCAGTCGCAGTATCTCTAACAGCATTTAGTGGTGCAGCATTTGCACAGAAAGAAATCAAACTCACCGCGATCGATGGCTATCCCGCCAAGGCGCTTTGGGTCAAAACTTTCATCAAATATTTTGTACCGGCCGTCGATAAGGCTTTGGCCAAGACCGGGAACTATAAGATCAAATGGAACCTCGCTTGGGGTGGCCAGATCGTAAAGCCAAAGGGCGTATTCAAGGGCCTCCAAAAAGGCCTCGGCGACCTTGGTATCGTCACCACAGTTTTTCATGCCGATAAAGTACCGTTGCACGGTCTCGCGTTCGCAACACCCTTTGTGACAACGAACCCAGGTCTTTTGGCGCGGACGTTTGATGACATGGTCGCCACGCATCCTGACTTCAAAAAATCCTGGGGAAAATACAATCAGGTTTATCTAACCAATCTGGCGGTACTTGATTCCTACAACATGTTCTTCAAAAAACCGATCACCAGCCTGTCTGGCCTCAAGGGCAAAAAAATTGCCGCAGCCGGGCTGAACATGCGCTACCTCAAGAACACCGGTGCCAAAGGGGTCGGCGGTAGTCTGGTTGGCTACTACAACAAATTGAAAACCGGCGTTGTTGATGGTGCCATGGTTTGGGCCGAAGCCGCTGTGATCTTCAAGATTGTTGAGGTGGCTCCTCATATGATGCGGGCCAGTCTCGGAACCGTGAACTCCAAAGCGATTACGGTAAATGCCAAAACCTGGAAAAAGCTGCCAAATGAAGTAAAGCAAGCACTTCAGGCCGCAGCGATTATCTATCGTGACGGCACTGGCAAGGACGTCGAGAGCCGTTCTAAGGTCATGTATAAAAAGTTCGCCACAAAAGGTGGTAAAGTTACGCCGCTGAGCCAGGCACAACGCGAAGCCTGGGCTAACAGCATGCCGAACGTTGCCAAAGACTGGTCAGCGAGCCTCGAGAAAAAGGGCATCGCTGGCAAGAAGATCCTCGTCGACTACATGAACCGGATGCGGGCGGCCAAACAGCCTATCATCCGTCAGTGGGACAAGGAGTAGCCCTATGAGCGATCCGGGTACCCCCCGGACGACGGAAACGATCGAAGGGGCGTCGCCAACCGGCGGCGCCCTTTCCCAATTTCTTTTCTGGTGTTCGTCAGGTTTGAATGCAATTGGATCCGTGTGGATCTTTGTCTTAATGATCTTGATCAATTGCGACGCTTTTGGCCGCACCTTTCTGAACCACCCTATCGAAGGGGTCATCGAGCTGGTCGAAATGTCGATCGTTGCAATCGTCTTTCTTCAGCTTTCCGACGCAACACGCCGTGGACGCCTGACGCGTTCCGATGGATTGTTTTCCAGAATATTACTTCGCAAGCCTACCATTGGGCGAACACTGGGCGCGTTGTTCGATCTCTTGGGCATCCTATTTATGGTGATCATTATTTACGGCACCATCCCACTCCTCACTGAGGCCATCGATGAGAGCCTGTATTTCGGCACTGAAGGTGTCTTCACGGCGCCGCGTTGGCCGGTTTATTTTGTTATAATTGTCGGTGGATTTGTGACGCTGATGCAATTTGCAACCTTTACGCACCGTTATATTTGCGGCGGTTATCAGCAACCGGAGCAATCTTCATGACCGGTTTAGAAGTCGGAATCGCTTCGGTCATTCTGATCGTTATCCTGATTTATGCCGGTCTGTACATCCCTGTGGCGCTCGGATTGATGTCATTTATTGGCGTCTGGGTCATGCGAGAGGAGATCGATATTCCGATCAATCTGCTTTCGCTATCTGTAGCTGACACGGTATCGCATTACGTATTTGCAACGGTGCCACTCTTCGCCCTTATGGGCTTCCTCGTGAGTAAGGCAGGGCTCGGCCGAGATATCTATGATGTCGCCAATGCCGTTTTCTACCGCATTAGGGGTGGCCTCGGTATCGCCACCGTGGCTGCAAACGCGATTTTCGCATCTGTAACAGGCTCCAGTATAGCCTCCGCCTCGGTCTTCACTCGTATTTCAGTTCCTGAAATGCGGCGCTTTGGGTATGGCAAACGCTTCTCTGTTGGTGTTGTAGCGGGGTCTTCGGTCCTCGGAATGCTCATCCCGCCGAGCGCTATGCTGATCATCTATGCCATCGTTGCCGAGCAATCTGTCGGACACATGTTTATTGCTGGCATCATCCCCGGATTGTTACTTGCCGTCGCTTATTCCGTCGCCATTTTGCTGATGGCAATCATCGTCCCCAAATTCGTTGGTGGCAGTGCGAACGCTTCCGACGGTGACGAATCCTGGCGAAATCTGACCCTGCTCGATATGGGAGCCAAGATATTCCCAATCGTTCTTTTGGTTATTGTTGTTCTCGGCGGCATATATGGTGGCGTCGTCACGCCGACTGAAGCGGGCGCGACGGGTTCGCTTCTTGCCCTCCTCATTGCCATCTTCAAACGCCGGATGAGCTGGAAGGACCTCTGGGAGGTTCTTGTAGAAACCGGTCATATTACGGCGACGATCCTATTCCTGCTTATTGCGGCGTCGATGTATAGCCGGATGCTTGGTGTCGCCTCCCTGCCAAGTCAGTTTGGGGAATGGCTGCAAGGATCAGGCCTCACTCTGACCGAAGTTATGATCCTTTATGTCATCATGTTGGTCGTCTTGGGGACCATAATCGACACCACTTCGATCATCCTGATCGTTGCACCCCTCTTCTTGCCGTCGATTGAAGCCTTCGGCGGAGACTTAGTCTGGTTCGGCATCGTCACCGTGATTGGTGCAGAGATCGGCCTGTTAACACCACCGCTCGGGATATCGTGTTTTGTTATCAAAAGTACGATCAATGACAAGGATATTTCGCTATTCGATATCTTTGCCGGCGCCGCACCGTTTGCGATCATTATGCTGCTTATTTTGATCGTCATTATTGCGTTCCCGATCCTCAGTCTTGCGCTTGTTTAAAAAGGACTCTGCCAATGCGCAACGTCACCGAAGAAACTCTTACAGATGCCGTTCTGGAAACCATTTCCAAAGATGCCGACCCCAGGTTTCGCGAAATCATGTCAGGTCTTATCAAACATCTTCATGCTTTTGCGTTGGAAACAAACATGACCAAGGAAGAATGGCTCGGCGCCATCGAATTCCTTTATCAGACGGGCAAAAAAACCACGCGTAACCGCAATGAATTTATTTTGTTGTCGGATACGCTTGGGCTTTCTTCAATGGTCGACATGATTTCAAGCCGTGGCGACGATGACGCCACCGCCGTCAGCGTTCTAGGCCCGTTTTATATCGAAAATGCGCCATTTATCAAAAACGGTGGTGATCTCATCGCTGATAATGCTGGCCAACAGACATTGGTTAAGGGCTGCGTTTCATCCACCGATGGAACACCAATCCCCAACGCTCTTCTGGATGTCTGGCAGAATGCCGAGAACGGAAAATATTCCAACGAAGACCCGGATCAGGATGACAACAATCTGCGCGCGCGCCTTAACGCCGCAGATGATGGGTCTTACTCGTTTTCAACAATCCGCCCGACCCCCTACACGGTTCCTGAGGACGGCCCAGCAGGCGTGATGCTAGATGCTATGGGTCGTCACCCCTGGCGCCCCGCCCACATTCATTTCAAAATTTCAGCAGATGGCTATCAAGATCTGATAACCGAGATTTATCCCGACGACGATGAGTATATCGATGCCGATGCTGTGTTTGGCGTTCGGGATTCGCTTGCGGTCAGTTTCAAACAAACGACCTCAGAAGACACAGTGGCCCAACATGGGCTGAATACACCCTTTCTGACAGTCGAATACGATTTCCGCTTACGGCCCGTTTAACACCGCAGAAAAGGAGAAACGGCATGAGCAGGATCTGGATGAGCCAGGTCATTGGCGCGATTGCTGACCTCGGCCGTCACTATTTAGAACGCCCCTCCAGCAAGTCGCCGTTAACGGCGGCCAAGCGACTCTGTGACGATCTCTTATCTGATCGGGGTGAAGCATCCGGCACGGCCCTGGCGCGGGAACTCGTCGAACGCTATCTCGGAATGGATGAGAACGACCAGAACGGCTTCCTCGACCTTCTCGCCACTGATTATAGCTACGCGGCGGATAAACTACAGAATGCGGCGGCGGCCTATAGCCAGAACCCGGGGGACGACACCTACCGTGTTTTGAGGAATGCTGTTGAATCTCCTCGGCAGGAATTACTCAGACGTATCAACATGGCGCCCGACGGCACTGCGACCATTGTTAAAATGCGTGAACGACTTCTCAACCGTCTTAGGGAAGCGCCTCATCTAAAAACCCTCGACACCGATCTTCGTCACCTTTTGAGCTCATGGTTTAATCGCGGATTCCTACAATTTGAACGTATCGAATGGCGGACCCCGGCCATCATTTTAGAAAAACTAATCGCTTATGAGGCCGTCCACGAGATTAAAGGGTGGCGTGATTTACGGAGGCGGCTCGCGGACGACCGGCGCTGCTTCGCCTTTTTCCACCCTGCCCTGGCAGACGAACCACTGATATTTGTTCAGGTCGCTCTAACACAAGATCTGTCGGGCCATATTGCCCCACTTCTGGATTCCACGACTGAAGAAGACACATCTACGCCAACAACAGCGATCTTTTATTCCATCAGTAATTGCCAAGCCGGGTTAGCTGGAATTTCCTTTGGCAATTTCCTGATCAAACAAGTTGTGGATGCACTCTCTCATGAGCTGCCGACAATCAAGACGTTTTCGACGCTTTCCCCGATTCCCGGGTTCCGACGTTGGCTTACCTCTACCCCCGCCGAATTCCGTCCTGACTTTATTGGGGAAGAAGAGTTTAGAAATTTGACTAAACCTGGCGTGCTCGACAGTTCAGATAACCGCTCAGAAAAGAAAAAGTTGATCACGAGACTCTGCGCAACTTACCTGACGTCCACTAATAGCCGTAACCTGCCATTAGACCCTGTCGCACGGTTTCACCTTGGAAATGGCGCATCGGTTGAATGCATTAATTGGGACGGAGATCTTTCAGACAAAGGGATAGGTCAATCCCCAGGGCTCATGGTCAATTATCTTTACGCTCCGGATCAAATCATCGCCAACCATGAAGCCTTTGTCAGTGATGGTAAAATAGTTACCTCTGCCAAAGTTCGGAGCCTGCTCTAACGTTCGCGAAAAGCTTCTGATTTTAGCTTGAGCACTGGGCGTAAAAAATATTCGAGCACAGAACGTTGGCCAGTATGAATATCAACCGTCGCTTCCATGCCTGGCAGGATATCGAGCGTCCCTGCACGGTCACCGAGGTAAGGTTTATCTGTTTCAACGACCACGCGAAAATAGGGTTCCCCGCCCTTCGTCGCATCTGAGCCCGGTGCGATATGCTTCACCGTACCAGAAAGCCCCCCGTAACGAATAAAGTCATAAGTCGAAATCTTAACAACAGCAGGCTGTCCTTCTTGAACGTAGCCCCGATCATTCGGATTCAACCGCGCCTCAACAACCAACCTGTCCTCTGACGGAACAATCTCCATAATCGGCGCCCCCGGACGGACCACGCCACCGATCGTATGGTAATTCAATTTTTTGACGACACCTTCGATGGGGCTCTTGATTTGGGTTCGTGCTGCTTGGGCGCTCGCTTCGGACAATAATTCCTTTGTCTGATTGATTTGAGCCTCGACGCCAGCAAGCTCTTCAAGCGCTCGCCGCCGAAAGATAGACCGAGCCTCAACGATCCGTTGCGATGCCTCCGCCTTCACGGCCATTGCTTTGGGTATGCTCGCCGCTAGCCGTTCGCGCCCCCCTTCAAGACGACGCAACTCGCGCTCTGCTTCGATATGCGAGAGTTTGGATGTCAGCCCTTCGCTTAACAGACTTTTCGACATACCAAATTTGCGTTTGGCAAGAACCAGTTCTGTTTCCAGCGATCGGCGCTTGGCCTCAAGCTCCCGGACAGCAAGACGCGCCTGATCCGCTCTACGATCAAACACAGCAATAGAATTTTCTAATTCAGCCCTACGCGCCTTCAACGTTCGCTGCTCAGCATCGGCTAATTTTCTGTATTTTGTAACCAAGTCGGAAGGAAATACCGGCGGTTTATCACTCGCTTCCGCCATAACACGTACCCGCCGTAACCGATGTCCTTCTAGCCTGGCGACGAGCTCTTCGCGATTTAAGACGGTGGTTCCAAGTTTAAGGGAAATCAAGGGGTCACCGGGGTGAACCACAGCTCCCTCCCTCACCGAGATCTTTTCAATAATCCCGCCCTCTAGATGCTGTACCGTTTTTACATTTTCACTTGGTACGACTTGGCCAGAAGCACTAGACACTTCATCAAATTTTGAAAATGCCGCCCAAACAATAAATGCCGCGATTAAAAGTGAAATCATCAGCGCAATCGCTACCCAGCCACGCGACTGTCGAGACCGCAACAGCGCATCGAGTGGCGAAGTTTTAAGCGCATTAGAAGAAATCTGCGAGTCGGTCACTTATTTCCCTCCGCCCCTGGCTCGGCCTCGATGCTAGAAAAAAGCCTCGGTAAGATGTCCTTTGGGGTCCCGGCCCATTTCGCACGACCAGCTTCAATAACCAGTAATGAATGACACGCCGACAGAAGGGCAGGGCTATGTGTTGCCACCACAATCGTATGGTCAGCTGCAAGCACAGCCAGCATCTCCGATAACTCTCGTTCTCCATTATGGTCGAGATGGGCAGATGGTTCATCTAGCAACAAAATAACAGGGTCGTGAACAATTGCCCTGGCCAAGGCAATGCGCTGGCATGTCCCTGCTGAAAAATTTCCTCCTGCTTCAGCAACGTGAGTTCCATACCCGTCAGGTAAGGCAATGATAGTGTCATGCACACCCGCCCGCTTAGCGGCATCAATCACATTTTGATCAACAATGTTTTCACGGCCACGCACGATGTTTTCTCGAACGGTCCCGGTAAACAACCGACAATCTTGTGGCAAGTAGCCATACCATTTGGCGCGATCTTCACGGCCAATTTGGGCGATATCGATGCCGTCAATCTGGACGCTACCGTCACTTGGCCCATACAAACCAAGGAGTATTTTCATCAAGGTGGTCTTCCCGCTGCCATTTACCCCGACCAGCCCGTACAATCCGTTGGGTTCAATATTAAGTCGCATGTCGCGAATAAGCGGTGGCGCATCTTCTTCATAAGAAAATGCGACGCCGTTCAGGGACAATTTTCCGTTGGGTCTCTCTAGGTGGATTGCCGTCTCACCACGCTCTTCTTCCAGTGCGAACACTTCATCCAGGCGCGCCATTGCCTGGCGGGTCGATGCATAATTCCGCCATAACATAGTGATTTGTTGAAAGGGAGATACCAACCTCATGGCCAGCATGTTTGCTGCGATCAAGGCTCCAATTGTCATCTTTTGCTCGAGGATCGCAATCGCTCCGACAGAGGTGATCAAAACAGTCGCAGCGACCCCCAGCATCAAGCTCAAATTGAGAAACGTATCCGCTCTGCTGCCACGGTGTATCGATTGCTCCAAAGTTGTGGCATGCCGAGCTTCCCATTCGCCTTCAATTGCCTTATCGAGCGCTAGCCCCTTTACGGTATCCCACGCACCGGCCATCTCAGAAAGCGTCGCGTCACGATCTATACCCGCAGCCCGTTCCCGCGCCCCAGCTTTTGTCACATTGCGTGCGGACAGCCATCCGACACCAACAAAAGCCGGCAACATAATAAGGAGTACCCATGCAATGGGTGGAGCAATCACGATGATTATGGTCGCAAAAAACAGGGCAAAGGGTAGATCGGCCACGAGCACCGCTGTCGCGCCGGAAAACAAATTTCTCACGGAATCAACATCGCGCTGTAACGCTAACCAGTAGGCTCTCGGGCGAGACTCAAGGACGCCTAGCGGTAATGCTAAAAGCTTCTTGAATAAACGTCGACCGACTGACACATCTATCCGAAGCGCAACATCCTGCAACAAACGGGCCCGTGCCTGGCGCAATAGAAAGTCGAACAGAATCACTACGCCCATACCGACAATCAAACCATAGAGTGTCGCCATACCAGCGTGAAAAATAACGCGGTCATAGACTTGTAGAACGAACACAGGAGCCGCAATTGCAAGCAGATTAATAATTGCGGACGCGCCGAATACTGTGCGGAAATCACGCCGCAAAGGAGCGATAGCAGCCTTCAGCCACGTCGATTTCTCTTTTTTCTCAGGCTCAGCCATACTTGTGTTCAGACCACTGCATCTCAAAGACCACCTCGACAAGCGAGGAATTCCGCGCGTCGACTTTACCGTCTCATTCCTGAAAATGCGATGAATTCGTACGGAGAGGCCGTTACATCAATGGACAAACTGTTCGATTTGGCTAAATTTTAACTAGAGTTGGGGTTCTTGTTAATTTTCGAGAGTAGTGGGGCGTAATTTGCCGGTTTACGCGACAATAGTTTCTGCGTTCCGATCTTGTCGGCCTATCGCGCTGTTTCCTATTCTGTTGACGGCGTTGCTTGTCTCATCGATTGGATTGCCGCTCCACGCCAAGACTCTACCCACTGCCTTAACAGAGTTGCTAAAGAACCACCCACGCATCCAAGAAGCAGAAAAACAGGCACTGGCGGCGGGACAGGATATCCGAGATGCTGACTCAGGTTTCCTACCAAAAGTTAGTGTCACAGGGGATGCCGGCATCGAAACCATCGACAGTCCAAGCCGACGAGATGTAACTCCCGAACATTCGAATATGAGACGAGATTCTCTGACGCTTACCCTAACTCAAAACCTATTTGATGGTTTTGCAACATCATCTCAATCAACCATCGCCTCGTTGGGGCAGACCCGGGCCAAAGCAAATTTAGAAACGGTCCGTCAGGCTGTCCTATTTGACGGTATTGCTGCTTATCTTGACGTCTTGCGAACGTCAGAATTGCTCAAGGTCACTGCCCGCAACGAAAGAACGATTACGACCCAACTTCATCTCGAACAAGAACGGGTACGACGCGGCTCTGGCCTCTCCGTTGATGTTCTTCAATCAGAGGCCCGCCTACAGGTCGCTCGGGAACGGCGCGTTTCTATTAAGGGACAACTCAAAACAGCACGGTCACGCTATATAGAATTGTTTGACGAACCTCCTGAAATCGACGCAATGACGCCTGTAGCAATAGCACAATCCATATTGCCGACGACAATCGAAGAAGCGCTGCAAGCGGGACGTAAGAAGAACCCGAACCTGCAACAAAGCAAGTCACGAGTGGATATCGCGGATAAAGAACGAACCAGGGCGCGAGCCGCCTTTTATCCTGATATCGATTTTGTAGTCGAAGGTAGTTGGGAAAGTGACATCGATGGCGTCGAGGGTATCCGGCGCGAAAGCCGTGTTCTACTGCGCGGCAGTTGGGATCTATTTGATGGCTTTAAACGCAACGCACAAAGTGCAAAAGCGAGTGAACAATATGGCGCACAGCTAAATAATCACACGACGCTCAATCGCGAAGTCATCAACCGGATTAGAAGGGCATGGGTCAATCACGAGACGACACAAGAAACGACGAAGCTCCTAGAAAAAGCCGTTGAGATCGCTGAGAAAGTTTTCCGGGCACGCCGTAAACTACGGCGAGATGGACGAGAATCCTTGATTAATGTTCTCGACGCTGAACGAGATTTAAACGGTGCGAGCCTACGCCTCATAGGGTCTCAATACGCGTCACGCGTTGCAGCCTATCGGCTAATGCGTGATATCGGAGCGCTCGATACCAAAACTCTTAACCTGCCTCACTGACAGCGGACGGCAATCCGAGCGACTTATCTTTGCTCTCGACATAGTCTTCAACTGCAGTAACAACACGCTCCACGGCGGCGTCCATATTATCAAGCTCACTATTGGGAACCGAACGGTTCTCATACAAGCATGCTGCTTCAATTTTTGCGGAAATAGCTTCTAGCTCAGCAGCGCCAATTGTACCCGCACTACTCTTAACACTGTGAACGAGCCGTCCAGCTTCAGGGAGGTCTCGCTTTGCCAAGGCCATGCGAGCACCTTTGGACAGACTTCTCGCCTCGACGACGAATTCTCGTAGCAACATCATTAGGTTATCACTGCCAACATCGCGTTCGAATTGACCCAACGTTTCTACATTGAGAACAGTGGAGAAAATCTCGGGATCTTTAGAGCCTTCTCCATGCCGATCCTTTACGTCGACAGAATCCGGGCGTTGGGTATCATTGGCCGCAGTATTTGATCGTAAATGACTTCCAATGAGAGCCAACATTTCCTCGCGATGTATGGGTTTTGTCAGGAAATCGTCCATACCGGCATCCAAACAGGCCTGACGATTATCCATCAATGCATTTGCTGTCATTGCAATGATGGGCACTTTGGCCTTGTCACCACCCATGGCCCGAATTGCTGCGGTCGCTTGGAACCCATCCGCCTCCGGCATGTGGATATCCATCAAAACGAGGTCGAAGTCGCGTGTTTCAACTGCATGCAGTGCCGACACGCCATCGCCCGCAATTTCTACCGCATATCCAGCACGCTCTAACATCGCCGAGGCGACCATTTGATTCACTTTTCCGTCTTCTGCCAAAAGTAACCGATATTGGCCGGACGGAACGGATAGGTGTGAAACGGCAGCGTCTTGAGAAAATCGATCACTCACTTGGGTTACTTCACCAAAAAGAGCCACTCTGAGCATGTTCCCTATATCGCTGCTCTGGATTGGTTTTCGTAAGGTTGTAACAAAGCCCGCCTCTAAAGCGTTGGAGTTCTGGAATCCATCAAGCGTCGTAACAATCAAAACAGCTGGCAGCTCCTTCGTACCGTGCTTTTGTCCAAATTTTTCCGTATAGGTCGAGATTTGAAATCCCGGTAATTGTCCGTCAATAAGAAGTAAATCTGGTGACTTTCCAACCGCGTCGTGTGCCAATTTTTCGACAGCCTCGTCGAGGCTCCTGACGTCCTCAAATGACGCCCCGATACGGTGCAGATTGCGCTCGATGCTCTGGCAAAGGATGGGGCTCTGGCAAACAGCAAGGACGTGAAGGTCTTCTTTAATATCTGCAATTTTTTCCTGAGGCCGCTCTATAACAGCGCCACCGATGGGTAGAGATACATAAAATATACTGCCGACCCCATGGTTGCCGTCATTAGGCCGATAACCGATATCGCCCTCCATCAACCCAATCAAACGATGACAAATAGCAAGACCCAGTCCAGTCCCGCCATATTTCCGGGTCACTGACGGATCGGCCTGAACAAACTCTTCAAACAACGAGTCCTGACGGTCCTTCGGCACACCAATACCAGTATCGGCAACCTCAAACAGTATGGATTTTTCTCCGCTCGCCGGCCCTTTCAAAGACACCGACAACATCACGCCACCGGCATTTGTAAATTTCACCGCATTACCGACAAGATTCAGCATTACTTGTCGCAACCGCCCAGAATCACTCCACATTTTCAAAGGCACGTTGGGGTCGATGTCGACCGCTAACTCGACACCCTTTTCATGCCCGGCAGTCGCGAACAATCGAATGGCCTCTTCGGCAATTGCAGCGGGGTCAAATTCCACCTGCTCAAGTTCCACACGACCGACCTCAAGTTTCGAGTAATCGAGAATATCGTTCAAGATCTTGAGTAAGGCGTCGCCACTATTGCGAATTGTCTCTACAAATTCTCGTTGCTGGTCCGTGAGCTTTGAATCGCTCAACAAACTTGCCATACCGAGGACACCGTTCATCGGTGTCCTGATTTCGTGACTCATAACGGCCAAAAAATGGGACTTTGCTTTGTCCGCTTCTTCTGCCTCTTCCTTGGCGGCGTTAGTCTCTATACGGGCTTGATCGACAACCGCCATTGCACGGTGGGTGTGCTTAATTTGGCGAATCAAGATGACGATCAATCCAACGCCACCGACGAATGTCCCAATCGCGTAAATAAGCATCTCCGAGAAGAATGGTTCGATCCGCGTTTGCCGGGATTCGAAAGCACCCTCGCCCCGCGCTTCGGTTTCCGCAATCATAGACCGCAAGGGTGCGAGGCCTGCTTCAACCTCGCTTCGAATCGTAAGATACGTGCGAATATCACCGCGCTTAAGCTGTCGCAGCGGCGTCTCGACCTTATTCAGAATCTCTGCAAGCTTATCAACACCTTCGGTGAGAGGACCGACCTTGCCTCCTTTACTGCCCCTAATGCCTTGCATGAGAGCAGGGAATCGACGCTGCAACACGACGAAGCGTGGCAAAACATCCGAAGACTCTATGCTATGCTCGCCAGTCCCGAATAGGTCGAGCGAGTTCAAGAATTTTGAAAATTCAAACTCAATTTGTGTGACATACCAGAGGCTCGATTTATATTCCGCAACCGCCTCTTCATATTCTGAGCGGACTTTGACAATCGATAAGGTCGTACTGGCTGCCAGCAAAACAACACCAATAGCAACCAACAGAAACTGGACTTTAACAGCAGATATCTGATGCCGCTCTGCAAACGCGAGCGACCGCTCAATGAATGGTTGAAAGAACCCAGGTTTGGTTTGTGCGTCTGTGTTTTGCATCAGACCACCCCGGTCACACTGGAGAGGCCGCAACGGCCATAATATCAGTGCCAACGACCTGGTCTCCGGCAACTGTCGCAATAGTGAAGCCTACGCCAGCCCCATTTCCATCGGCATCAAAAATCAACGAATTATCGTGTTGATTGAATATGTACGCCGCTTGATCATTCGTGGAAGCGTCACTCGTGCCGTTATTGTCGTATCCACCCGCGTCATTGATGATCGAAAAATTATTGTTTGTACCATCGACGGCCAATGCAAAGTCCCCAGCTTGACGCACCTGAATTTCATCATTGTCGGTATCAAAACCCTGTATGCCAGCACCTTGATTTGAAAGTTCAAAATAAAAAATGTCGTCGCCGCCGTCACCGATCAGAACATCCGCTCCACCGCCACCGGTGATAATATCAATTCCTGCACCACCGCTTAATGTATTGACATTGGCATCACCGACCAGCGTGTCGTTTCCCGCACCACCGGTGAGATTTTCAATACTGGTATAACTGTCGCCAGCAGCGTCTCCTGTATTATTTCCTGAATTAGCAAGATCAGCTTTGACCGCCGCGCTTCCAGCATAAGATGCCGTATCTGTTCCAGTGCCGCCATCCAGGGAATCGCCACCCGCGCCACCGATGAGTATGTCATTACCACCAATTGCTGTGATCGTATCGTCCCCAGCGAGTCCACTTATCGTATTGTCAGCATTATTGCCGGTCAGAATGTTCGCAACTGAGCTACCGGTCGCGTCGATAGCGTTATTTCCACTCAGAGTCATGCTCTCCACATTCGTCCCGACCAGGGAATAGGTAACGGAGCTTTGAATGCCATCATTGATGACCCCGGTGTCCAACACGACGTCACCGACATCATCAACAATATAGGTGTCGGCACCCGCGCCGCCATCCATGATGTCCGCACCAGCACCGCCATCCAGTGTGTCATCACCGCCATTTCCAACCAGCGTATCGATACCAGCACCACCACTCAGCACGTTGGCATTACCATCACCGGTGAGCGTGTCAGCACCATCTCCGCCAGTGAGGTTTTCAATATTGGTAAAGGTGTCACCACCAGCATCGCCAGCAGTACCTGTACCTGTCGTGAGATTTGCATTCACACCGCCATTGATCGTTCCGGCATAGGAAGCCGTATCGTTCCCGGAATTGACCCCGATCCCACCGACAAGAGTATCTCCACCGGCGCCGCCGATCAGAATATTGTTACCGTTATCCCCTGTCAGAAAATCGACGCCTAATCCACCGGTTATGTTCTCTATACCGGTGTAGCTATCGCCCTCGGCATCATTATTACTACCCAGTCCGGTTGTGAGATTAACCGTTACGCCAAATGCTGCACCCGATGTGACATAGGAAACTGTATCCGTTCCAAGGCCACCTTGAATATTATCGGCCCCCTCACCGCCGATCAGCGTATTGTTACCGCTATTGCCTATAATCGTATTGTCGTCAGCATTACCTGTACCATCGATATTGCTGCTGCCGGTCAAGGTCAGATGGTCGACATTGGCCGCTAGCGTATAAGTCACTGAGCTATTGACCTGATCGGTACCTTCCGCGGCAATTTCTGTAATCACATCACCTACATTATCGACCGTATAGGTATCGTCGCCCGTACCGCCACGCATATCATCGGCACCGCCGCTACCATCCAATGTATCATTGCCACCATTGCCGATTAGAATGTTTGCACCTGAATTTCCTGTCAGGACATTGGCATCAGCGTTACCGGTGCCGTCGATGGCGCTATTGCCCGTCAGGGTCAGATTCTCGACATTTGCCGACAATGTAAAAGTCGCAGAGCTGTTGACCTGATCTGTGCCATCACCAGCATTATTCTCGGTAATCACATCCGCCGTTTCATCAACGATGTAGGTATCGTCGCCCGCACCGCCGATTAGCGTGTCCGTGCCAGCACCACCATCCAACGTATTGTTGCCGCTATTTCCTGTCAGGACATTGGCATCCGCATTACCGGTGCCGTCGATGGCGCTATTGCCCGTCAGGGTCAGATTCTCGACATTTGCCGACAATGTAAAAGTCGCAGAGCTGTTGACCTGATCTGCATTACCCCCGCCGGGATTTTCTGTAACAGTTACACCGGCACTGTCGATAATGTAGGTATCGTCACCGGCACCCCCGATTAGCGTATCAGTGCCACCGCCGCCATCCAGCGTGTCGTTACCACCATTGCCGGTGAGGATGTTGTCTCCTGAATTACCGGTCAGGACATTGGCATCCGCATTTCCGGTGCCATCGATTGCGCTACTGCCCGTCAAGGTCAGATTGTCGACATTGTCCGCTAGCGTATAAGTCACTGAGCTGTTCACTTGGTCGGTTCCGCCAGCGGCGATCTCAGTAATATCGTCTAAGACATCGTCCACCACGTAGGTGTCATCACCACCGCCACCGATCAGCGTGTCGGCGCTAGCGCCACCATCCAGGATATTATTTCCGGCGTTGCCTGTAATCGTATTGTCGGCGGCGTTGCCAGTACCATCGATATTGCTGCCACCAATAAGCGTCAAATTTTCGAAATCTGTCCCGAGCGTAAACGTAATAGAACTATTGACCTGATCCGTGCCACCCAGGGCGTTCTCCGTGAGGGTGTCCCCGGCATCATCCACAACATAAGTATCGTCACCCGCGCCACCGATCAGCGTATCGGCACCACCAGCACCATCCAGCGTATTGTTACCGCTATTTCCAGTGAGCGTATTAGCACCCGCATTGCCGGTACCATCGATGTTATCGCTGCCGGTTAGTGTCAGGTTTTCGACATTGGTCGCCAGCGTATGAGAGACAGAACTGTTGACCAGATCCGTACCTTCACCGGGGTTCTCGGTAACGGTCACACCAGCATTGTCGATGGTGTAAGTATCATCACCTGTCTCACCAACCAGCGTATCTAATCCGCCACCGCCATCCAACGTATCGTTCCCACCGCCACCGGTCAGCGTATTGATAGAACTGTTTCCGGTGAGCGTGTTGGCGGCGGCATTGCCCGTCCCGTTAATCGCGCCGCCGGCATCCAATAACGTCAGATTTTCAACATCGGCACCCAACGTAAAAGCAATGGTGCTGTTGACCGTATCGGCACCACCACCAGCATTCTCGGTTACAGTATCTCCGGCATTATCGACGAAATACGTATCGTTCCCAGCACCACCGGTCATGTCGTCGGCACCGGTGCCGCCGTCTAAGGTATCGTTCCCTGCATTGCCAATGAGGGTGTCATCACCAGAGTCGCCATTCAGGGTATCGTTCCCGGTGCTGGCGGTTAACGTATCGTCGCCGGTACCGCCATTGAGTATTAAGCGCTTACCGGTTGCTGCTGCATCAATGACATCATTACCGCCTTCGCCGTTCACGATAACAGTGTTATCGGAAATATCAGTGCCGCTGAGGTCCCCAATTGTGATGTTATCTCCTGCCGACCCCAGGGTGAGATCGAGAGTTTCAATCCCATTCAACTTAATTGTGCCACCACCCGCGATCGAGAGAACCACTTCACCATTCGCGTTGGGCCCAATCGAAATATTGTTCGGAGTCGACGCACTACCGGCAATAAAAGCTTTATCAATACCGCCCGATCCTGCAATCGACAACGTTTCCCCTACACCAGGAAAACTAACGCGCGCGATACCCGCGATATCAAGAGGAGCATTTGGATCCGCAGCCCCGTCAACATCATTGTTATCCGCAGAATCCCTATTCTCGCGATCAATCGGCGACAGCAGCGGCTGCGCCCCTTGCACCGGCAGCGGCACAAATCCGTCTAAGGCGGCCACTTGCGCTGGTGGCAGAAATGAAACATCAGGTGCAAGAGACGCACCGGGGCTCCCGTCTGTTCCGTCTGTAGGTTGCGGCGTCTGGATCTCACTTTTCTCGCCGCCCGTTGCCGGTGATAAGGCCGGGGACTGCGTCCAGTTCGATATCGCAACGCCGAACAGTTCAACGAACTCTGCGAAGTCGGGCTTCGCGACCTCTACCGGCGGGCGGAACAGACTAAAGACCTTCGCTGTCGCGAACTCATCCTGGAGTACAATCGCTGCACCCGCCGTTAAAACCCGCGTAAAACCAAGAGTGCTGTCGGGGTTCCGCAGCAGCGTGAAAACGTTTTCGACGGCCTCTGCAGCAGCTCTACCGGCAACTCGACCATTATTGACCTGCAAGGTCGCCACCGGTGTACGAACAATCGCCCCAGGATCACCAGAAAAACTTTCGCTGCGATGCGAAAAACCGAACCGCCCATGCAAGACAAAATAAACCGGCTGCGGCGCTTGATCAGGACCCGTTGGAGCAACCGACTCAACCAACATTCGGCCCTTAGAACCGAGGAAGAACTCAGCGTTATTAGAAAAATTTATCGAAACTTGTGACGCATCACGCGTCGCCAAAATATCACCGCGATAAATCGGCGTATCTGATGTCAGCGAGACGGTACTGCCATCAACACGGGTGACAACTGCATTGCCCGCCACGGCTTTTACCGTACCGACTGGTGACAGCGCTTGGGCTAACCCCTCAGACGCACTCGTCCCCGGCGCAGCATTTTGCGCCACCGCAGGATTCACATACGTAAAACTAGGGGCCGATGCCATACGGTACCTTCACCGTGAAAAAGCAAACTCTCAACTCAACAGTGAACCTATTTAAGGTTCACCAGGAAAATCTGCGGCACCTTCCCCTATCAAAGCCCGCACCGCTGATTTTAAGTCTTGTCGGAAAAAGTCCGGCCCGGAGCCTAAACCCCGAACCGGACATATTTCCAAACCAGTCTTTAGTAAGTAACCCCGATTACAACACGACGGTTTTTCGCGTTCTTCGCGCCGTCCTTTGTTTTAACCGCAGGCTTTGCTTCGCCCCAGGCAACCGTTTTCACGGAACCCTTTTTCACACCAGCCTTTACAAGACCAGCGGCAACAGCGTCAGCACGAGCTGCCGCAAGCTTGGCATTGTACGAGTTAGAACCCGAGAGATCAGTGTGACCAATGACGTTAATCTTCGCGTTCTTCCGCCGTTTAATAAACTTCTTCACGCCCTTAATTTCTGACGCACCATTCTTGCTGACCTTGGCGCTGTTATAGTCAAAATAGACGATGAAGTTACGGGTCAAAAGCTGACGCGACATACGCATCGGCTTCTTTTCCATCATGACGGGCTCTTCGACCGCAGCTTCAAGCAATGCCATGGCACCATAAAATGCACTACGGCACATCTGGATATCCTTTTTCTGCAGATTTTCTTCCGCTTCCTGCATCCAGCAATCGAATTGCACCTGAGCGGCTGCAGCATGCTTTGGCGCTTTTTTAACGCCGCCGGCGGCAAAGGCTGATGTCAGACGCTTGCGTGCATTTGAAAGTGGCTTTTTATGCTTACTAACCAGTTTCCGTGCTTTGATTGCTTCTGGTCCTGTGGGTTTACCCATTGCTGCCATTTTGGCCCGGTCCACAAACGAACCAGCATCACCGAAATCATCTTCCTTATATTCAGCACGGGCCAATTTAATATACCCGTCCCGCAGACCCTTTTCATAGGATCCACCTTTAACGCTCATCTTAGCGACTTCGTCAGTGCTACAAGCTGCAGCCATGATACCGATCGCCAAAACGGCAAAAATGTTTTTAACGCTTCCCATTAATTTTCTCCCATCCCATAAATTTACCCAGAGTTATTCTCGCAGGCATTACTTGTGCATAAACAAACTATACCTTAGCAAGAACTGTGCCAAGTTGTGATTGAGTCATCAACAGAGCAATTTCATAGGAAATGTTGTTAGTTTTCAACAAATTGATTAGTTTTTTTAGGAATTATCCGTAAAATTTAATAATCTGTATTTTAAATGGGTTGTCGCAGATCAAGACGGGAACCAAAGGGCGTTCTCCCGCTATATGATCTAACGGCGCAGCGTATGCGGCCGCTGGCGGTATTTGGGCGCTAGAGCCAGTCGAGGGAATAGTAACTAATGGCATCAGAACGTAATAAACAAATTCTCCTTGTTGAAGATACCGCCCTGCTTGCCAAAAGCTATATCCAGTATCTTCGAAACGACCCTTATACCGTCACGCATGTCGCAACAGGCAAAGATGCATTAGCGCACCTTTCTTCGAATATGCCAGATTGCATCTTACTCGACCTCGAATTGCCGGATATGACCGGGCTCGAGATCATGGAGAAAATTGGCCGTGACGGCCTACCTTGCCCGGTGATTATGATTACCGCGCATGGTTCCATAAATGTTGCCGTTGAAGCGATGCGACTAGGGGCTTTTGATTTCATCGTCAAACCTTTCACGGCCGAACGTCTCATTGTAACGATGCGCAATGCGCTAGAGCGGCTTGCGCTGGAAACAATCGTTGAGACCTACCGAGAAAAAATCGACCGTGATAGCTTTCACGGATTGATCGGTAACTCATTCAATATGCAAGCTGTTTACCGAATGATCGAGAGTGCCGCTGATTCCAAGGCGACAATTTTTGTCAAGGGCGAGAGCGGTACAGGTAAGGAACTTTGTGCCCGCGCCATTCACGAGGAAAGTCCGCGCCGCAACGGACCCTTTATAGCCTTAAACTGCGCGGCCATTCCAAAAGAACTTATGGAAAGTGAAATATTTGGCCACATCAGAGGCTCGTTTTCTGGTGCCATTTCTGACCGTGACGGCGCAGCCAGTGCCGCAGATGGCGGGACTTTGTTTCTTGACGAAATTTGCGAGATGGATATCAATCTGCAATCCAAATTGCTGAGGTTTTTACAAACAGAAACCTTCCAGCGAGTCGGGAGTTCAGATACCGAAAGCGTCGATATCCGGTTTATTTGTGCAACCAATCGTGATCCGTTGAATGAAGTTCACGAAGGCAGGTTCCGGGAAGATTTGTATTACCGACTACACGTCATCCCTCTTGAACTACCGCCGCTCCGAGAGCGAGGCGAAGACACTGTCACACTGGCCACGTCGTTTCTCAGCGAATACGCCGGTCAGGAGAACAAGAAATTCAAAAAGTTGTCGATGGCAACCAGGGCCTTGCTGTTATCACATACCTGGCCCGGAAATGTCCGAGAACTTCAAAACGTTTTGCGGCAAGTCGTTGTTTTAAATGATGGGGATGAAGTCACGCCGGAAATGTTACCAACTTTGTCTAAAATCCCCGGTCGCCTTATACCCGATGACTCCATTTCACCAACACCTGAAGCACCACAACAAACCGACGCTCAGGAAAATGATGAACCAAGTCTTGACGAAGACAACAGACTAAACGGCGACATGGAAGAACTTGCCGGCCTTATCAAACCACTCGTTGACGTGGAACGTGACGCCATTGAGCACGCGATAAAGCTTTGTGATGGCAAAGTACGAATTGCGGCAACGCTACTAGGAATTTCCCATGCAACGCTCTATCGGAAGATCAATTCCTGGAAGGACGGCGTTCCGGAATAACACCAACCCAAAAGCCTTATCTAACGGCTTCAACATCCCCGATTTCCTCGCGGTCTAGCGTTTGAAGTTTCGCATTTAGGATAGGTTCCCCGGCGAATGCCTCTAAATAGAGGCTCGGCATCGGAATTTTAGAGATATCAAGCGTATCGAGTTTAAAGTCTCCGCCTTCGCAAAACCGTGGGTCTGAATAGAATGCCAAATTCACCCGACCAACCCCAGCGGCACTTTCGGTAAATCTCTCACAGCGAATTGCGATGCGATAAAACTGTTCGGTTATCAACCGTTGTATTCGAACGGGACCAGCACTCGTGAGACGATATGGGCCGATTACAATTGTGAGCAACCCAGATTCATCCTCATGCAATGAATCAGAAGAATCTCCATCCAACGCTCCAGAACTACAGGAAAAACGGCCCTGGAAGCGGTCGCCACGCAGGACTTCGTCCATCGCTGATGACAACACAACACCGCCAAATCCATAGCAAATGTTCGCGGGTCCATTCGCTACCTGCAATGAGTGGATCATAGCGATACCCCCCTCCTTCATCCCGGCGCCACCAATTTGCTGCGTGGGCGGCAACCCCGCCTTATCGGAGAAGAAATTGTGCATACTCAAATCCAGTTTACGGAACCATCGACGAGCAATGGCAACCAGCTATAGAACAATCCAACCCGCCCCAGTTTTAAGACGCAGACGCACTGGGCCAAACTAGATCAAGCAAGAAATGTGCCAACAGGAAAATTGTTTTCTAACCTATTGATATATTTTGACTATTTGTTAGGGATTGCGACAGTTTGATGGTGAAGCCAAGCAGCGGTATCTAAATTGTCTCTATTTGAGACAAATAAGCCTGAATTTCACGGCGTAATGGTTAAATTTGAGAAATCATTCAAGACTGACGAGAACTCTTGCTTAATCGAGGGTCAATATCAGACTCTGAGAAATCCTCGTGGCGCTCGATGAAGGGAAACCCCGCCTTGTTCGGTAACCACAACACATTCACCGGTTTGCACACCCGCCGTCTTATCCGTTGTAATGACGTTGGGCTGAATCACCATCATCATTCCAGCTTCTAATATCAGGTTGGGTGCCGGTTCCTCTCGGCGACTTGGAATCCCCAGGACCGGCGGGAAATATCCTCCGCCATATCCGTGGATTAAATCATCGCATATTGTAAAACCGTTCCGTTCGATGAGTTGGCCGGCGGCAATAAGATCCTCAGGCCGGTTGCCCGGTTTCGCAACTGCGCGAATTGCATCAAACGCCTCCACGGCCGTATCATGCAAATCCTGATAAAGTGGTGTCGGGTCACTTCCAACTGAAAAACTACGCAATACCTGGCCAGAATAATCCCAAAACGATGCTGTAATTTCTGTAAAGACAATATCGCCCACATCGACCGAACGGTTACTTGTCATCTGTGCCGGAACATAAAGGTGCGGCTCTGTCATCGAGGTGACACCGAAAAAATGGATGCCTGATTTGCCGCCATGCGGCACATAAGAGTGTTCGACGATATCGGCCAGTTCATGTTCAGTCTGACCGGGCCGCATTTCTTCCTGCAAAGCATCAATTGCCAAATCAGAAAGCGCTGCACCTATCCGAAACCAGTCCAGTTCCTCTTCAGATTTCACAAGCCGTAATTTCGTATAGGCCGCATTGAGATTAACGACGTCTCCGGAAAACTCTTTGAGTGTTTCATAGGGCCCAAAAGGCAGGCCACCAATGATACCTATTCGTTGACCAGCTGCACCGCGTTTTTTTAATTCCTCAATTGTCGTTCGGATCGTCGAAGCGCCGCCCCAATTCACCTCAGCCTTTGAAATCAATCTTTCAGCAAAGGGGGTATGGTTAAAATATTGAATAAAAAGAGAGTCTCTTTCGCCTGGCGTTACGATCGCCATGACCTCTGTCGTAACCGACCACTCGGTTAACCACGGCACTGCAGATCCACGGCCACCTGCTCCATAGAGCAGGAGATAGGAAACGTCATTTTCCACCATGACAGCTTCTATTGCTGCTCGCCGCCGTGTCAGCTCTCCCGTTGAAAATCGCGGCCATTCCTGCGCGAGAATAGAATTCTGCTGATCTGTTAAATCTGGTACTGGCGGTCGTTGGTACATGACAAACTCCCCTTGCTCGAAGAATCAACGGTAGCAGGAGAAGTGCTATCCGAGTAGTGATTGCGACAAAAATCTTAAGCGCAGGTGCCCCATCTCCTTCCCTACCCTATAATAGAGAATATGACTGAACTAACTCTCCCGACACCAAATCAAATCGTCGACCTAACAATGGAAGACGGTGCGATCCTTCGACTACGTCAACATGGCAACCCTGACGGTCTGCGATTAATTCTCGCGCATGGCAACGGCTTCGCGACAGACGCCTATTTTCCGTTCTGGCGTTTACTAGCCAACGACTATGAGCTGATCCTCTATGATCAGCGTAATCACGGTCATAATCCGCGACATGACGATATCAGCCACCATGACGTTTCCTATTTCGTCAGCGATTTGGATAGCGTGCTCGACGGTGTCGAAGAAACGCTTGGCAAGAAACCGACGGCGGGATTGTTTCATTCAATCTCAGCAGTCACCGCAGTATGGCACGCTTTAACCAATGGCTGGCGATGGGATGCGCTTGTTCTATTCGATCCACCTTTAGTCCCAAGCCCCGGCCACCCCCTTAACGAAATCGCCAAAGGGTTTGAGTTGATGTTGTCAGACTGGTCCAAGACCCGGCCTGACCGTTTTCCCAACCCTGAAACTCTTGCCGAACAATTTGCGGGATCAAAAAGCCTTAGCCGTTGGGTAGATGGATCGCATGCTCTTATGGCGAAATCCATTCTCCGTGAGGATACAAACACTGGCGATTGGGTTTTATGCTGTCCGCCGGAAGGCGAGTCTCAAGTCTACAAGACAAATTCGGAACTAAATCTCTGTCCCCAGTTTGGCGATATTCCCGGCCCGCTCAAAGTTATCGCCAGCGACCCTGATGATCCGAATGTTCGATCTCCAGGATTGGTAAACAAGGCCCTTCATGAGGAATTTGGCCACCCTTACGAGGCAGTTCCCGGAACCACTCACATGGTCCAGATCGAACAACCCGAAGCCTGCGCAAAAATCGTCACCGACTTTCTTTCGAAAGTCGGTTTCGGTTCTTAGGCCTGAGATTCAATTGCGGAGAACACAGATGCCCAAGCAACCCAATTTTCTGATGTTCATCAATGATCAACACCGAGCGGATCATCTTGGGTGTTATGGAAACAACATCGTTCAAACACCAAATATTGACGGCATCGCGGCAACGGGCACACGGTTCGATAAGTTTTATGTCTCCACACCAATCTGCATGCCTAACCGTGCAACCCTGATGACGGGTCGCATGCCTTCCCTTCATGGCGTCCGGCAGAACGGAATTCCGTTGCCTTTGAGCCAAACCACTTTCACGCAGCTTCTGCGGGCTGCCGGCTACTACACTGCATTATTCGGGAAGAGCCATCTGCAATGCATATCACCAAACGCGATTGAAGTTGGCTTGCCAGTTCCTGATCTCAACAAAACCCAGCCACCGACAGAGCTCACCGAAGCACAACGCGATATGTGGTTGGACGGAGACTATGAACAAGAGTCGCCACCGACCTGGAAAGAAGACCCCAATTTCGAGCCCGACCTGCCGTTTTACGGCTTTGACGAAGTTTCCCTCGCGATCGGCCACAGTGATCGCGTGACCGGGCATTATTCGCGCTGGCTGGCAGAGCGGCATCCTGATCCTGACTCATTGCGCGGACCGAAGAATGCCCTGTCATCAAATCGGGAAATCAAAGCGCCCCAAGCGTGGCGCACAGCCGTTCCGGAAGAGCTATATCCAACAACCTTTGTCGCCGAAAAAACTATCGACTTCATCAAACAGCGTGGCAAATCCGGTGGGGACAAACCATTTTTCGCTCAATGCTCGTTCCCGGACCCGCATCATCCGTTCACGCCTCCCGGTAAATATTTTGATATGTACGATCCGGCCGACGTACCAGCACCAGACGCCTTCTTTCACCCCATAGAGAAATTACCACCCAATGTCGCTGCGCTACATGCCGAGCGCGATCAGGGCAAAGCCAATAAAACAGGACAACGCGGGTTTGGCTGTAGCGAAGAGGAAGCCCGCGAGGCCATTGCCCTCAATTACGGTTCCATCACTATGATCGATGATGCGATTGGGCGCGTGCTTTCCGCCCTAGAAGAAAGTGGGGAGGCAGACAATACCGTCATCGTCTTCACGACTGATCACGGCGATTTCATGGGCGATCACCAGCTGCTGTTGAAAGCGGCAATCCATTATCAGGGATTAATTCGAGTTCCCTGCATCTGGTCCGATCCAACATCAAGTGTGAGCGACAATGCATCTAACGCCTTCACGGGTACTCTTGATCTCGCAAGCTCGTTTCTTGATCGTGCCGGTGTTGAAGGCTTTAACGGCATGCAAGGGTTGAGCCTCAGCCGGATCGCTGAAGGCGCACCTGGTCATGATTCAATGATCATCGAGGAAAGTCAGCGCCGCGGCTATATGGGCTTCGAACCCAACTTTAGGGCTCGAACGATTGTCGCCGACCAATGGCGCTTAACGCTCTATTCCGGTGCTAATTGGGGCGAGCTCTATAATCTTGAGAACGACCCTAACGAGTTCGACAACCTTTGGGACGATCCCGGCCATAGCGGCGTCCGCACGGAAATGCTCGAACGGCTTTCGCGGCGTATGATGGACCTCTCTGATTCAAGCCCATTATCTACCGGTCATGGACCATAGCGGTATTTAAAGAGCCCGGCTTACCCCACCATCGACTTCAATCAAAGCGCCGTTGATAAAACAGGCCTTCTCTGAGCACAGATAGGTCACCATATTGGCAACATCTTCAGGTTCTGCGATGCGCCCCAATGGCACACTTGCCGCAGAGGCCGCCATGATTTCTTCTTCGGTTTTACCGGTGAGTTTAATCTGTTGCTGGACTAATGCACTCCATCGATCTGTCGCTGTTGCCGCTGGATTAACGCCGTTGACCAAAACATTGTCGGGACCACATTCTTCCGCCAACGCCTGGGTGATGTTCAAGATCGCCGCATTAATAGCGCCGCCAGCGATATATTTTGCTGTTGGGAAATGACCGCCACGGCCAATGACATTAACAATCCTGCCCCACTTACGTGACCGCATCGCGCCCATCACCGCACGGGAACAGCGGACATAGCCCATTAGTTTCAGATCAAAACTCGCCTGCCAGGTTTCATCATCAATATCGCCTATCATACCCATCGGCGCTGACCCGGCGTTATTCACCAGAATATCAATTTGACCCAAAGCACTTTCCGCTTCCGCGATAACCCGTTCAACATCTGCTGCAACGGTAAGATCACCAGAAACCGGCGTCACACGCCCCGTACGATTTGATGCTATTTCAGTTGCCGCTGCCGCGAGCCGTTCCGCATCGCGGGCAACGATGACAACATTCACGCCTTCGTCGGCTAATGCTTCTGCACAGGCGCGCCCGATACCCTGGCTGCCGCCAGTGATCAGGGCATTCCGCCCAGTAATCCCGAGTTCCATAGTCTATACTCCTTGAAATCTGTACCCCTTGTTTAAACGGCCCCGTGCCCGGATGCAAAGCGCGAGGCCACATTGTCGAATTAAACGCACCGTGATAGTTTTTTGCACGATTTGAACCATGCGATGGAGATGCCCGATGGGTAAGAAAATGCTCCCGGCCTTTGAAAAATTCGTCAGCGATCTACGTGATATCTGGTCAGAATTTCCGGATGATGAAACCCGCATGAAGCGCGCACACGCGCTTATGGAAAGCGATCTACTGCCAGACCCGGCGATGCGCGAACATTGCAAGGATTGGCCGTCAACCGAAGGCCGCAAGAACCTTCTTTTTTTCACAGATCCTGATTATGGCTTTGTCATCAATGGTGTCGTCAGGGTGCCTGGTCGAACCGGCAGCGTGCACGACCACGCCGATGGCTGGGTGCTCTATGGTTTGTTGGATGGCACTGAATCTCTTGAACGTTTCAAAGCGGTCGAAAGCCGTAAGGAAGAAGGCTACGTGAAGGTCGAAATGGTTAGTGATACCCAAGGTCAGGCTGGCAAAGCCGACTTGGTCCCGCCTTATGACATTCACGCCGAACAAGGCAGTGATGTCCGGTCGGTTGCCGTCATCCTCCGTAGTCGCGTTCTGGTCGGTGAGGTTCTGCAAGGTCGCTATAATCGCGAGACCGGCGAATATTATGAAGGCTCTGGCCCGGCTCAGATCCCTTACGCCCTCTCCGCCTGACCCTTAAGGATTCACAATAATCATGGCCGACGCCCCTATCTGGATCACCGAAGCTGATGTCACCTCGATGGTCAGCCTTCCTGACGCCATTGACGCCCTCGAACGCGTACTCCCGTTGGAATCACAAGGCGTAGCGAAAAATATGACCAAAGGCCACCTGATGGTGGCCGATAATGATGCCATGCATGTACTGGGATCATCAGTCGCCGGTGAAGGTATCTGCGGATTCAAGAACTGGATCAATGTCCGAGGAAAATCGGAAACCATTGTCGAGCTGTTCTCGATGGAAGACGGCGCCAATCTCGCTGTCATAGAAGCCACTGCCCTTGGTCAGATGCGTACAGCCGCGATGACTGGCGTCGGCACAAGACGCCTCGCGCCCGCAGGTGCGGATGAAATGGGGATCGTCGGGTCAGGGAAACAGGCGTTGCCACAGGTGGCGGCCTGCCACGCCGTCCGACCGCTCAAGAGGCTGCGCGTCTTTAGCCGCAACCCCGAAAATCGCAATCGCTTTGCTGACGCAGTGCGTGCAGAGTTTGATTTTGAGGTCATCGCCTGCGAGACCTTGGAAGACACGACGAAAGATGCACCGATAGTTACCATCGTCACCAACTCAACGGTGCCGTTTCTAACAGCCGACATGATGGCAAAGGGTTCTCATCTTAACGCAATGGGCGCAATCGTCTCCGCCCGAACCGAATTTACCGATGATGTCTTTGACCGTGCTGACCTCATCGCTGTCGATAATCTCGGCACTATCAAACACATGTCAGCCGAATTCGTCGCCCATTATGACGGTGAAGATGATGCAGGCTGGAACGATGTCCGGACAATTTCGGAATTAATCAGAGATGACATGACGCGACCCGATGGAGCGGACATCACATTGTTCAAAGCGATGGGGATGGGACTGTCAGATTTATCCCTGGCAATCGATATATATCGACGCGCCCGCACCGAGGGAAAGGGCCACCCCTTGCCGCAGCGGGTCAAAACACCGCCCCGCTTACAGTAAACCCAACTATGGGTTACTCGACCTCAACCTTCTGGATCACAACATCTTCGGTCGGCACGTCGCCCATGCCACCACTCTGCCCGGTCGTCGACCCTTCGATCTGACGGACGACATCAAGACCTGACGTTACTTTTCCAAAGACAGTATAGCCCCAACCACGCGGACTTTTATCAGTGTGGTTGAGGAAATGATTGTCAGCCGTGTTGATAAAGAATTGCGCGGTTGCCGAATGTGGGTCGTTGGTGCGTGCCATCGCTAGTGTCCCGACAAGATTCTGCAAACCATTATCGGCCTCGTTCTCGATAGGGTCTTGCGTATCTTTTTTCTTAAGCCCTGGTTCAAAGCCACCACCCTGAATCATAAACCCTTCAATCACCCGATGAAAAATCGTCCCATCGTAAAAACCGGCCTTGGCATATTTTAGAAAATTCTCAACTGACGCCGGTGCTTCCGTCGGCGCGAGTTCAACTTCGATAACGCCCAAATTCGTTGTAATTTTCACGCGCTTACTCCCCTCTGCCGCATATGCCCCAATTGTGAAGGAAACCATCGCAAAGGCAACCATGGCGGTTATAAATCGTTTCAACATGACAACTCTTTCCCAAACTCAAACGTACGGACCAGTTTAATGGTACTTACGGACGTGCGCCGGCCTTTTCAAGGATTTTGACCATTTCTGTAAAACCGTGCCTACGCGCAAGTGTCAATGGCATTACCCCTTCGCCATCTGGAAGGTTTACGTTAGCGCCCGCATCAACCAGTGCTTTTAAGCAGGCAATGTGGTTCTTCCCGCCATCACCGAGCACGATGGCTTCGATCAACGCCGTCCATTTAAGATTGTTTACGTGATCCAGCGGAGCTTTGGCATCGATCAACGTTTGAACGACTTCGACATGCCCAAGATGCGCCGCTGCAATCAGGGCTGTTCCGTCATACGGGCTCGTGACCAATCCGGTATTTCCTCCGGAAGCAATCGCGAGCTTTAACATCTGCACATCATTAGCGACTGCTGCAATTGTCATGAGATCGTAGGCTTGTGAATCACGCGCATCGACGTCGGCGCCTGCGGCAATCAAAGCGGTCGCAATCCCAACATCACGCTTGTAACCTGCTACCATCAACGGTGTGCGACCATGCGGGTCGCGAGCGTTTACGGCCTTACGTTTCTGCTGCACCAATCGTAACACAGCGGAGATATCGCCTCTGGCCACAGCTGCATGGATACCCCGATATTGCGAAATCTCATGAGCACTCGGTGCTGTTTGCGCAGCTGCAGATAATGGGCCAGCCAGAACGCCGATACAGGCCATAGCACCTAAATAATACTTCAAGCTTTTACAACCCATACAGCGCACGCGCATTGTCCTCGAGTATTTTCGCGGCGACTTCAGAGGACACCTTCCCATCAGTGCTTAACTTACGCAGCGCCTCAATTTCAGTTGAGGTATCGGCATGACCATAATCCGTGCCAACAACCAGCTGTGTTTCCCCGGAATATTTCAAGACGTAATCAATATCGTCGGTAACCTGGCAAGCAACCCAGATATTATTATCCGCCATAATTGACGCCGACATATCCTCGCCCCGACGCGCCAAGCGTAATCCAAGATCGTTGAGGGCATAGGGTATCCACTGAGCACTCACCTCGACAAATGCCCAGCGCAACTTCGGAAACATTGCCGGAATGCCCTTGAAGAGCAGCTGATGGAATGTCGCCACCAAAGGCAGTTTGGCTTTGGCGAACCCGCTATCTTCGCGATACATCCCTTCGAGCAGGAAGCTGTTATTTCCAGCATGGAAACAGATTGGCAGATCGAGTTCTTCTGCCATTTCGTACAGCTTGAAAAACTTCTCTGAGAACAACGGCGTGTCATGCTCAATGCCATGCATATAGACACCACAAGCGCCATTGGTCTTGCCGAATTCCAGTTCCTCCCGACATTTATCCATATTCAGAAGATGCGGCATCACCACCCAGCGCAAACGATCCGGCGCTTGTTTCCAGATACTCACCAGCCAACGATTGTATGAACGAATTAGCGCATACTCGACCTGAGGCGTTTGAGTCCAGGGGCGGAGAAACACTGTCGGATAGAGGACTTGCACATCAATTCCAAGCTCATCCATATGTTTGAGCCGGCCATTGATATCTTCCATCTCCCGCGCTTCTTTAGCGGTATCCGCGCCAACATTGCCTTCCTTGGGCAGCATACGATTATCGAGGAACCAGAATTCACGCTGCGCAACACCGACATTACTCAGGACGGTATGGTCAGACCGTTTCGACTGAACAACAAGCGGTCGGTATTTTTCAAATTCCGGGTCCAAATAATCGAATGTGGCTTCGCATTCCACGACGTGTGCATCAGAGTCAATCGATCCCATTCATATATCTCCCCGTCTCAAGTTTGGCTTTATGGGCGACAGAATACAGGAAAATCATTCAAGAGAAATCCCTGCGCGACGTTTGGCGAGCGCTCTTCGATGCGGTATGAAGGATCAACAATCTCAGCGACTAAGGCATCGACAATCATGACAAACCGGCCAAATTTCATTTTGATTATTACCGATCAACATCGCGCGGACTATCTCGGCTGTGCAGGGCACCCTGTACTCAAAACCCCTAATATCGATTCCATCGCCAATAGCGGCGTACAGTTCAACCGGTTCTATGTCTCCAACCCCGTTTGCATGCCCAATCGCGCTACGTTGATGACAGGTCGTACCCCGTCGGCGCATGGCGTTCGGCAAAACGGTATTCCACTACCGCTTTCTGCTAATACTTTCGTCGATTTGCTCCGTGATGCTGGCTACAACACTGCCTTGGTTGGTAAGAGCCACCTGCAAAACTTTACGACCTTTCCAGCCGTAAAGACCGAGTCCGATACACCGGAGGACTACACCACCCCGCAGGAGGATAAAAAGGAAGCGCTAAAAGGCGCTTTTATGGACGGCAATTACAAACAGGAACGCCCGGATTTTTGGGACACACCCGACGCCAAGCTTGATTTACCTTTTTACGGCTATGAGCATGTCGACCTGTGTTTTGGTCATGGCGATGAATGCGGCGGTGATTACTACTGGTGGCTCAAAAACCAGCGTGAGGATGCCGATGATTTGCGCGGCCCCAAGAACGGAATGCCGCACGATTATTCTGTCCTGCAGGCATGGCGCACCAAAGTACCGGAAGAGCTGTATCCGACGGCCTGGATTGCTGATCACGCCGAAAAGTACATAAACGATTATGCGAATTCAGATGATGACGCGCCGTTCTATATGGTCGCGTCCTTTCCGGACCCACATCACCCTTTCACGCCGCCTGGAAAATACTGGGACATGTACAAACCGGAACAAATGGAAGTGCCTGAATCCTATAACGTCAATGACTGGCAGCCACCGCCACATGTGCAGGCATTACTCGACCGACGCGACGAAGGCAAACCTCCGGAAGACGGCATTATGTCTTATGGCATCAACGCACAAGAAGCGCTGGAAGCACGCGCTCTCACCTGCGGCATGATTGCCGCGGTGGATGATGGCGTTGGTAAGATTATGACCGCACTGGAAGCCAATGGCCTAAAGGAAAATACGGTCGTTATGTTCACCAGCGATCATGGCGACCATCTCGGCGATCACTGCATGTTACGGAAAGGTCCTGCCCATTATCGCGAATTGGTTCGGGTAGCCTTCTTGTGGTCTGACCCACAATCAGACATCAACGGCGCTGAAACCGAGGCCCTGTCGGGTACCATGGATATATCGGCGACCGTTCTCGATCGCGCAAAGGTCGCGCCCTACAACGGCTTGCAGGGCAAGAGCATGTTGTCCGTCGCCGCCGATCCCAATTCGGCGGGCCCGCGTGATGCCATCCTGATAGAAGAAGACAATCAGCGTGTCCTGCCTGTTCTTGGCAAAGACCCAAAAGCTCGGTCGCTCATCACCAAGGACTGGCGTCTCTCGATCTATCACGGCCATGATTGGGGTGAGCTCTATGATCTGTTAAATGATCCCGGTGAACTGACAAACTTGTGGGGTAGTGCCGACCATCGCGACATCAAGATGACATTGATGGAACGATTGGTTCAGGAACAGATCGCGCTAAACGATACCTCGCCATTGCCGCTTGGCCGAGCGTAAGGAGAATAATCATGGATGCCATAGCCGAACAAATTCTGACCTTCTGGTTCGAGACCACCGATATGACCACTCCAATGGAAAAGCGCGACATTTGGTTCCGCTTGACGCCTGAATTTGATCGGACATTGATTGATGACTATACGTCGATCCACGAACAAGCCCTGGCCGGGGAGATGGATTACCTGATGGCGACACCGGAAGAATGCATGGCGTTGATCATCAGCCTTGATCAATTCCCCCGGAATATTTATCGCGGCACGCCACGCGCTTTCGCTGCAGATCCTAAGGCTCGCGAAATCACGACACATGCGCTCGATAACAGGTTTCACGAAGGTATAGGAAAGTGGCCCAGGATTTTCATGTATCTGCCGTTCGAACATAGCGAAGAGTTCGAACACCACGAACGCATTCTGCCGCTCTACAAAGCTGTCGCAGATGAACACTCCATAGCGTCAGCGCAGGGACATCACGACACAATCAAGCAATTTGGCCGATACCCCCACCGCAATGAAGTCATGGGCCGGCAAAATACACCGGAAGAAGATGAGTATATGAAGAACCCACCGACCTGGGGCAAAACCAAGGCCGAGGTCGAGGAGATGGAACGCCAGAAGGCGGAACGAGAAGCCGCAGAAAGCTAACTTGTTGCCTTAGGTGTCTTCGAACTGGTTCTTGCCGAAGTAATTATTGCGGATTCGATTCTTGTTCCAGCCTGGAATTGGTGGATCACCGGCAGTGCCTATATCGTGCAAATCGATAATCTCAACAGCATTGCCAAACGGGTCTTGAAAGTAGGCGTGCCGCCCCGTAAACGAGGTGTGGCCTTCGTACTCGTACCGCACGATTTCAATATCGTTCGCTTCGATATAGTTGACCGCTTGGTCGAACTGTTCGCCGCACACAATAAAGGCGTTGTGGATTAAACAGTGACCGGGATCATTGGGTCGCCGGTGATAGCCGATGTTGGACAATACAAAAAAGTTATCGCCGACCGCCATAAAAGCCGAATAGGAAATTCGCCGCCACAGCGTCGCGCCTACAATTGTTGTGTAGAACTCGATCGCCTCATCCAAATCAGGAACACTGATTGTAAAATGTAAAATCCCTGATGGCGTAAACGGTGCTGGGTCGACTTTTTTGACGTTGGTCGTCCCTTTTAGGGCCGCGCTCTTGAAGTCTTCCATAATGATCTCTCCCTGATTTGTTTATCAGAGATTAACGGAAGCCGGAGAGCTGGTCGATTATCGAAACCAATGCGCCCTAACGTTCGATATTGGAACCACGCTCCGGTACGCCAAATTCACGATGGCAAATTTCAGCGAGTTTGATAACACCTTCACGGATTTCATCGACCGTCGGATTGCCAAAACATAGCCGCATCTTGTGGGTGCCCGTTGCTGGATCTGCAACCCATTCCGACCCAGGGTTTATCGCTACCCCTTCCGCGCTGGCGGCCTCAAATAGTTTCATCGTATCGACGCTATCGGGCATGGTGACCCAGACAAAGATGCCGCCAGTTGGCGTTTCGACCTCCGCAGCCGTCCCGAACTCTGCCGCAAGCGTTTCCAACATCGCGTTGCATTTCTGTTTCAACACGCCACGCAACTTGACGATGTGATCTTCAAAATGGTCAGGGCAGTATTCCCCCAACACCATCTGCTCCAGCGCGCCAGAACCGCCATCGCGTTTAACCGCAAGCATCCGAGACAAGATATCCCACTCCGCCACGATATACCCAACCCGCAATGCCGGTGCGATCGTCTTGGAGAACGTGCCGCAAAAAATTACCCGCCCGTCTTCATCCAGTGCACGGATCGCCCGTGGACGCGTGCCATCAAATGTGAGATCGGCATAACAATCATCTTCAAAGATTGGCACATCAAATTCACGTGCGAGTTTGAGAAATTCCAGCCGCCGCTCTTCTGGCATTACGGTACCGGTGGGGTTCTGGACGGTCGGTACGGCGTAGAGATATTTAGGTTTAACGCCGTCCTTTTTGAGATCATTGAGAATATTGTTCAACGCATCCATCCGGATGCCGCCGTCGTCCAGTGGCGCACCGATCACATTGACGCCAAGACGGTTCAGGCGTTGGACAGCCCCCTGATAGGCCGCTTCTTCGATAACGACGGTATCGCCTTCAGCAAGGAGAACGTCATTCACGAGGTCCAAAGCCTGTAAAGAACCCGAAACCAGCAGAATATCCTCTGCCGTCTGCACCATCCCGGTGGTTTTATCTAGAAACCCTGCGAGATATTCCCGAAGCGGCAAATAGCCCTGCGATCCACTTTCGAGACTGTAGGTCGCAAGCGTCGATCCTTCGCGGTTTAGAACCACTGCTGCCGCATCGATAAAATCCTGAACCGGCACAGCAGCGCCATCATTATGACCACCAACAAAGTTATATTTTGGAAAACCCGACCAGCGCTTCGCGGCAGGCGGCAGGTTAGGACGAAAAACCGTTGAATAGTCGAAAGCCATGTCCCGTTCCTTTAATACTTAATTTTTACCGCCTGGTTTCAGGTCGTTTAACGCCCGGCTACTGCCTCTTCATAGAAGCTAAGATCAAGATACTTTTCTGTATCGGTGAGCTGTTTACCCTGCGGTGCATATTGGCTACGAACTTCAAGCACCGTCTCGAGACCACCCATATCAACCGTCCCATTCGGCACTAGGCCGGTTTCCGGTGACAGAAGTTTCTCCAACGCAGGCGCGATGCCCTTTTCAGGCATCTGCGGCATATTCGAGCCAAGGATTGTCGCTGCTTCCGCCTTGTTGGCGGGATCAAGCGTCCAATCGAGCGCATCAAGATAACCCTGAATGAATGACACCATGTCAGCACGGTTTTCATTGGCCCAACCGCGCATGGCACCAAACATCTGCCCAGGATAATTCGTAAAAGTCTGCTGACTATTTTCCAGAATTGTATAGCCGCCTGCCCGCGCCTGGCCGGTAAAGGGTTCGATCAAAAGTGTGCCCGCATGTTCGCCTTTTTGAACGGCTTCCCAACGATGCGGCGTCGCGCCAACTGAGACCAGCTCATAGTCGTCTGGTTTCAGCCCAGCATTATCGAGCATCCGATACAGGACAAAAGCAAAACCTGTCGCCAGCGCATCCATCGCAAGCGTTTTACCCTTTATGTCCTCAAAGGAGTTGATGCCTTCGGCGACAACGAAGGAGAGTTCGATCTGGGTCGACCCCATAAAAACGAACAGATCAGGGTCGCGATCAAGTTCAATTTCACCGGCACCTTCCTGATAGGCGATAAAATTATCGACCGCGCTGCACGCGATATCAAACTCACCGGCAACTAGCTTCTGCGCCTGATACATCGAACTCGGGGTCCGCTCAAGATCGACAGTCACGCCGCGTTCTTCGAACTGACCTTTATCGATGCCGACGAAGAGTGGCAGAAGCCCCGTTCCTGGGAAGCCGATGAGTCTGATATTTGAGGTGGTCATTGTTTTTCCCTTATCCTTTTGTTCCAGCCTGCATCGCCTGCCATATTTTCAGCGGCGTCAGTGGCATTTTTATATGTTCAACACCGTAATCTTGTAATGCATTCACCACGGCATTGGTAATGACGGCCGGGGCCGGTGTCGTTCCGCCTTCGCCGCCGGCTTTCACACCAAGCGGGTTGGTCGGTGATGGCACCTCGTTCAATGCGGTTTCGAAATGCGGAAAATGGTCAGCCCGCGGCATACCGTAATCCATGAAAGAACCGCAGAGCGGCTGACCATCGTCATCAAAAACGCATTCTTCCCACATAGCTTGGCCAACACCCTGAACGATCCCACCATGAGTCTGACCGTCAACGATCAACGGGTTGATCGCCCGTCCGACATCATCGACGGCGGCATAGCGTACGATCTGCGGCGCACCGGTATCCTCGTCGATTTCGATCTCACAAATATGACATCCGTTAGGGAAGACCGGCGTATGCATCTCATTGTCTTCAATGACCGACAAACCATCAGAAAGGTCTTCCGGTAGATCGATCTTGGCGGCTTCCGCACCAAGTTCTAACAATGAAAGACGGCGATCGGTGCCCTTAACGGCAAAAACACCATCTTTAAATTCAATGTCTTCAAGTGATGCCTCAAACACGTGTTCGGCAATACGCTTGCCTTTTTCGATCATGGTCTCGGAAGCCTTGACGATCACCGTACCCGCCATCCGCATTGAACGACCTGAGTGAGAACCACCGCCAACTTTGACAATATCGGTATCACCGACGATGACATTGACCTGTTCGACCGGCAGTCCGAGAAACTCCGAAGCGACTTGTGCAAAGCTGGTTTCATGGCCCTGCCCACTCGGCTGCGTTCCGATCACCAAATCAAGACGATTATCTTCAACGCGCACATGCAGTTCTGCCTGTTCAATCGGTGAACCAATTGAGCTTTCGACATAATGCGCCACACCGCGACCGAGAATTTTGCCGCGTGATTTTGCCTCTGCCTTTCGGTCAGCGAACCCTTCCCAGTCATTGAGATCGATCACCATATCGAGGCTTTTCTCGTACTTGCCGCTGTCGTAATTCATGCCGACAGCATTTTTGTACGGCATCTCCTCATTGGTAACGAGATTCTTGCGGCGTAGTTCAATTGGATCGAAACCAAGCGTCCGCGCAGTTTTCTCGACCATACATTCAACGCAATAGATAATCTCAGGCCGACCAGAGCTGCGATAGGCATTGGTCGGCGGTGTATTGGAAAATGTCGCACGGGACCGCAAATGCGCCAGCGGAATGCGGTAGGATCCGGTGATAATTCCTGAGCCCTTGGACAAAGGCGACAGCGACACACAATGGGCACCGACATTACTAATATTGGATGACCGTAGCGCCCGGAAGGTGCCATCTGCATCGAGCGCCAGTTCCATATCAACGATCAAATCACGGCCCTGATAATCACTGACAAAAGCTTCGGAGCGATCAACCGTGAGTTTGACTGGGCGACCAACTTTCTTTGAGGCCCAGGCAACGAGGGGAAATTCAACAAACAACCGGTTGCGGGTGCCAAAATTACCACCAACGTCCAGCGCATACACCCGCACCTGGTTATTCTCGACGCCGAGGATAGACGCGATTTCGCGCTTCTGCCGTACCGTGCCACCGCTACCGGCATAAACGGTGTATTTGTCTTGTTCAGAATCATAAACGCCGAGCGCCGAGCGTGGCTCCATCGGGACCCCCGTCACGCGCGGAATATCGAAAGACATTTTTACGACGTGATCGGCTTTCTCAAACGCCGCATCTGTCGCAGCCTTATCCCCAAAGTACGTATCGACAAAAACATTCTCGGGAATTTCATTATAGAGTTTTGGCGCGTCGGATGCTGCCGCAGCCCTGGTATGCGTTACCGGCGGCAGGACCTCATAATCGATTTCAACGGCTTCCGCTGCTTCTGCTGCCTGCGCCTTGGTTTCGGCGACGACCATCGCGACACCTTCGCCGACATAGCGCCCTTTATCCGTCGGCAGCACTGTATTGATTCCAGCAAAACTTCCATCGCCGACTTCCCCACCCGGGCCATGCAACTTCATATCGAACTGGGTTGAGGGGAATGGGCTATGGGAAATCTGACCAAGGCCATCCGCTTCGCAATCAGCGCCCGTAAAGACACCGAGCACACCAGGCATTGCGGTGGCGGCACTGTTATCAATGTCCTTGATTGCCGCATGCGCAAAGGGGCAACGCACCATCACCGCCCAGCACTGATTGGGCAGGCTGTGATCATCGCTAAACTCGCCATTTCCAGTTAGGAGCCGGTGATCTTCCTTACGTCGGACCGGCTGTCCTATCGCTCCATCCATCTCATTCCTCCATGTCCATACGGTTGCGTATGGTTGCCCCTTACATGCCCGATCAACCTCAGACGGTCAACGGGAGTCGGAGCATCAAATTTTAGGCGCCAAGATGTTCCGCGAGCCAGTCAGCCGTTTGAGGCCGAACTTTATAGGGACGGTTGTGACAGACATGATTTCCGTCCTCCACAATTGATACAATTTTTGGCCCAGATACATCGGCTGCGAGCTGGTTTGCCGCTTCTACGGCAGTGATCCTATCAAGCCCTCCAGCGATAATGTAAATCGGGCAGGTAATGTTCTTTGCGCATTCCCTAAGCGTCAGCGTCTTACCGTTCTCATGTGCCTCTTCAAGCGTTTCCGCATGGGATCGAATACGGAACACTTCACGATTGAGATCGGATTTCTTGTCCCAGTTCTCCGCCCAGTCGTAGGCACCGGAAATCGCCACACAGGCCTTAATACGTTTTTCAAACGATGCCGCACGTGGCGCATGATACCCGCCTAGACTGACACCAAACATTCCAACCCGATTGCCATCGAGATCATCACGGCTTTCAATCCAGTCAATAATCGCCGCCGCCACGACCTCGTAGTCGCCCCGGATGGGCAGGTCATATTCCGCTTCACCCTGACCCGGCCCATCGATGGGAAGGGTCGCCATGCCGCGCGCCAGAAATGCCGGGGTATAGCCAAAAATCTCTTCCTTAGTTGCTTCCAGCCCAGGGACCATGATCACGACCGGCGGATTTTCAACGCCAACAGGTTTACGAAGATTGCCAAATAGCTCATGCCCTTCAAACGGGATCGCTACCCGTTCACCCGGTGGGTCCATATGTGGCAAGGCAAGACGGTGACATTCAACGGCTTTAGAATGAGTCGCCCGCATGTCTTCCGGGAACTGCACCGCCATAAATTTCGCGAAATGATAGAGGAGGGCTGCGGTTGTCAGATGATCAGCCGCACTCATCCCTTTGCCAGATGCCAACGCTTCACGCCCCATCTCCTCGTGAATCTCAGCGCGTGCCGACCAGCGTGGTAGCCAATCTTCCCAATTCACCAGCCCATCAGTGGCTTCCTGAAAATCAGCCAGCGGCACACCGCTGGTGATAAATCGTGGTGTGAAATTACTGATTACAGTGTCGATTTGTGGTGCCCGAGCAACCATTCCTGTCTCCCTAGAACGCTCTCTTTTATTTAGCAGAAAGATGCCGTGCCGTTCGCCCGCTGACAAGGGGCGGACCATAGGATACGCTTTATTCACACAAACAGTTGAGGCGCAACGTGACGACAACTCTGATCAGCAATATTGGCGAGTTTTTTACCGGTGACCTGAAGTCACCTGAGGCAGACGTGTCCTCACTGTTGATCGAGAACGATCAGATTAAATCTCTCAACCCGCCCACTGATATAGAATGCGATAAAGCCATTGACGCTGAGCGCTGTGCGGTTCTGCCCGGTTTGGTCGACGGTCACATCCATCCGGTTTTCGGTGAATGGACTCCAGCACAAGATTCAATCGGGTGGATCACCAACTATATGCATGGTGGCAGCACGACAATGATTTCCGCTGGCGAATTGCATACGCCGGGACTCGACTATGAAAACCTCACCGCCGACCTCGTCACATCGCTCGCCGAAGTAGCGCGGGCAACGACCGGTCGCGTCCGTTGGGGTGGAGTCAAAGTGCATGCGGGAACATGCTTGCTGGTTCCGGGAATGGATGAAAGCCATTTCAACAGGCTCGCCGACGCAGGCTCCATTCTCGTGAAATTCATATTTTTCCCGCTTGAAGACAATAAAGAAGAGGCCATTCGCTACACCGCGATGGCGCGTGAACGTGGCATACGAACCAAAGTACACACCGGCGGTGTCTCTCGGTCCGGGTCAAGCCGGGTTTGCGGGTTCGACACCTTATCCTGGCTGCAGCCTGATATCGCTGCCCATGTTTCTGGTGGACCGATACCAATGTCAGATGAGGATCTCGATTTACTTGTCGACAACACCGAATTCGCCCTCGAAGTGTGTTCATCGAACAACTATCGTTCGACCTATTTAGTCGCGAACCGACTAATGGAAATGGGTCGACTGGATCGCCTGACAATGGGCACTGACACGCCGGGCGGTACGGGTGTGATCCCACGCGGCATGTTACGAAACATCCTGTTCTTATCCTCTATATGTGAGATGAGCCCGGGAGAAGCCATCGCTGTCGCCACCGGCAATACCGCGAAAGCACACGGCTTAGATGTTGGTATTCTGAAAGAAGGGGCTCCGGCGGATTTGGTCATTGCCGGACCCGTTAAAGGCTCAGCTGGTACAACGCTGGGCGACGCTATCGCGCATGGCGACTTGCCGGGCATCTCATTCGTAATTATTGACGGCGAGGTGATCGTAGAGACCCGTAGCCAGCAAACACCACCACCCATGCAAATCGCCCATTTTATGGACAGTCCTGGCTGTCCTTATTGCTAGGTATTAGAGAAGGAAGATCTCGATGGAAGACGTCACACCCCTAATACGCGATCTCGTAATCGCAAACCGTATTCTAGCGCGGGAGGGTGTCGTCGATGCGTTCGGCCATATTAGCGTCCGCAATCCAAACAATCCTGAGAGCTATTTCATTTCGATTTCGCGCGCCCCTGAATTGATTACGACGGATGACATCGTTGAATTTCGGCTCGACGGCGAACCGATTGGTGATTTGAAAGGGCGAACCCCTTACGGTGAGCGGGCCATTCATGGCGGCATCTACGAAGTTCGTTCCGATGTAAATTCTGTTGTTCACAATCACTCCCAGGAAGTCATCCCCTTCGCCGCAACGAATACCCTCATCCGTCCCCTACTCCATATGAGTGCGCCGATGGGAGCCCATGTGCCGATCTGGGATATCCGCGATAAATTTGGCGAAACCAATCATCTCGTTGTCACAATGGAGCAAGGTCGCGATCTCGCGGCAACCTTAAGCGAAAATGCGGCGGCTCTCATGAAACGTCACGGCTGTGTTTGTGCCCGACGAAATATTCAGGAAGTCGTTATGACAGCGGTCTATCTGCAAGCTACCGCCAAGATGACTATGCAGGCAAAACTGTTGGGCGGTGAGATTGATTTCCTGACGCCAGCAGAAGTCGATCTGTGCAACGTGAACCAGCTGGGCCCTCTAGGTCTTGATCGTGCTTGGGAATATTGGGTGATGCGGTCAGGCTATAAAGACTAGGACGCTTCCTGGCGGAGGTACTCGGCCTCATTAATCGGCTGACCATCGATCACCGTTGGCCCATCCCCGACCAATGTCGTCCGCCGCATGACGCGCCGCTCGCTTTCATCCCAAGAACGACCGCGGTGCATAACACGTCGGTTGTCCCACATCACAAGATCGCCCACCGTCCATTTATGGCGATAAACAAATTGTGGCTGCGTCGTATGGGCCAACAATTCTTCGAGAAACTGGGTACCTTCTTCCAACGCTTCACCAAAAACCTCACCGGCATGCGAGCCCAAAAACAGGTTCTTGCGGCCTTTAGGGTCATGGGTTCGGACCACAGGCTGTGGCACGGGCTTAAGTGAAACCCCTTCTTCTGCGGTGAAGGTCTTAAAGCCGGTTTTGATCCGCGAGGTCATCAAACTATGACCTGCGACCATTTTCTCGGCGCGTGTCTTACGTTCGTCGTCTAGGGCATCCCAACCAGCGCGCTCATCTGCAAACTCCGTTTCACCATCTTTGCTCGCCGCGGTTTCCGCATAGAGCAGTGAGTATTTTGACGGAATTGCCCGAAAGGACGCATCAGAATGCCAGAGCTGGTTTGCCTTATTGTATTTGGCCCGTTCACTATCCGGCGCGAGGAGTTCACCATCGGGCCCAAGATTTGACGCATCAGCAAATTCCGCCCGTAAGCGACGCTTTCGGCCTTTCTGATAGGTCACTTCGAGCTCGCCAAATTGACGGCTAAACGCCATGTGCTGTTCTTCATTCAGTGTTTGTCCGGGAAACAGCAACACACCATAATCGTCGATAGCATCGATGATCGCGTTTATATCTTCTGACACCGTTGGCTCTTGGGCATCGACTCCCTGAACAATGGCAAAAAATGTCTGGCCCAGTTTCTCAACAGTTATTGGCATAGCGAACTCATCGTTATCTTTACCGTGACTATAGCAAATTTTTTACGCAATGCCCCTTCCGTGAAATCGCACAACTGTTGAGAATGGTCAGAAGAGACAGGGAGCATTGAATGAGCGCAAATGAGAGTAGCGGCATCGGCGCGTGGATTCCCCGCTGGGAGGATCATCGACTTCTCACGGGACAAGGCCGCTATACCGACGACCATAATCTTGATGGGCAATTGCACGCAGCCTTTGTTCGTTCGCCGCACGCCCATGCCAAATTTAGCAATATCGACACATCCGCAGCTAGGGCAACCAACGGCGTGGTCGCTATTTATACTGCAGCTGATCTCGAAACTAGCAACGTCAACGTCCTTCCCTCTGACGTCGCCGAACGCGGTCCCCTCTATCCCAACAAAGACGGCAGCTCGATGCCGAGCCCACCCTATTACCCACTGGCCCGCGAACGCGTTCGGCATGTCGGGGATCCAGTAGCTGTCGTCATCGCCGAAACACTGGAGATTGCAGCGGAGGCCGCCGAAAAGATTGAGATCGAATATTCCGTACTACCGGTCGTCACAGACACCGTCGCTGCTCGGGATGAAGGCCAACCAGAGCTGTGGCCAGAAGCACCGAACAACACGTGTTTCGACTGGGTTGCCGGAGATGAAGCAGCCACTGACAAAGCGCTCGCAGAAGCGAAGCATGTTGCCTCGGTTAAGGTAGTCGATAACCGGGTGGTGATTTGCTTTCTAGAGCCGCGTGGCGCTCTCGCCGAATTTGATGCAGAAACTCAGAAGTTTACGCTCCATATTGGCTGCCAGGGTGTCCATGTCACCCGCGACCGTCTTTCCCACACGTTAGGAGTCGACCCAGAAAATATCAGGGTCATTTCCCGTGATGTCGGTGGTGGGTTTGGATCCCGTTCCTTCACCTACCCCGAATATGCCGTTGTGATGTGGGCGGCGCGCAAATTGAAACGCCCGATCAAATGGCTCGCGACCCGGGCCGAAGAATTTATGACCGCGAACCAGGGCCGCGACTATGTTATGCGCGGTACGTTGGGACTTAACGCCGACGGCGACTTTCTCGCCCTCAAAGTTTCCGGTGTTTGTAGTTTGGGCGCGTATCTGGCGGGTAGCTCCCCGTTTACGGCGCTGCGCAATGTCACCCGTATGCTGCCGGGTATATATAAAACGCCCGTCGTGCATCTCAACCTCGCAGGCGTTTTTACCAACACCGTTCCCATAGCTTCCTATCGCGGTGTTGGGCGGGTCGAGGCAATCTATACGCTAGAGCGTCTAATCGATGAGGCTGCTCGGCAAAGCGGTTTCGACCGGGTTGAATTGCGGCGGCGCAATGCTGTGCCGCCAGACGCTATGCCTTATACCAGCCCGGTTGGCTCAACCTATGACAGTGGCGAATACGTTGAGAACATGGCCGCCGCACTGTCCCGTGCAACGTGGGATGACTTTGAGAAACGTCGAAAAGAAGCCGCCCGACGCGGGAGGCTAAGGGGAATCGGCATCTGTAATTACATTGAAGGCGCCGGCGGAGTCCCCAAGGAATATGGCAGCGTTACCATTCGGGGCGATGAAACCGTTCTGTTTAGTGCTGGATCGGTCGCCCAGGGCCAAGGACATGAAACTACCTTCCGACAAATTATCGCTGAGCAACTCGGCATCTCTATCGATTGCATCGAAATGGTGGAGTCAGATTTTGAACTCATCAAAACAGGTGTCGGTACCAATGCCTCACGGAGCATCGTGCGGGCCGGACCCGCATTGGTAGAAGCATCAGACAAAGCTATAAAGGCCGGTCTCAGCGTCGCCGCAGAGTTACTGGAAGCAGCACCAGCAGACATTTCCTTTATCGACGGACATTACCTCATCACCGGGACAGATCGCTCTATCAGTATGTTTGAGGTCGCCCGTGCGGTTGACGAAACGAGTTCCGAACACAGCGCTGCAGGTGAATTTGGCGGCGACTCTTTGCATGACAGCGACGATGTCACCTACCCCAACGGCTGCCATGTTTGCGAAGTAGAAATCGACCCGGAAACGGGTGCCATAGAAATCATTGCCTTTACGGTCGTCGATGATGTCGGGCGGGCAATAAATCCAATGATCGTGCATGGTCAGTCGCAGGGTGCCGTCGCCCAAGGTATCGGCCAAGCGTTGCATGAGCACACAGTTTATGACCCAGAGACCGGCCAGTTATTGTCAGGTTCGTTCCTGGACTACACCTTACCACGGGCGGAGGATCTGCCGTTTTTCGACAGCACGTTGAACGAAGTGTTGAGCCCGACCAATTCTTTAGGGGCGAAGGGCGCTGGTGAAGGCGGCACAACTGGAGCCCCGGCTGCTGTGATCAACGCCATTATAGATGCGTTAGCGCCAATCGGTGTTACGCAGATAGACATGCCCGCCACCCCTCACCGTATCTGGCAAGCAATTCAGGATAGCAAAAGTTAGGTGATTTCCGAGAGAACAGCTCCCGGTAAAACCAGGGTGGCCCGTAGGCCACCAGACGGTGCGTCACTGAGCGCTACATCGCCACCATAAAGCGTTGCGATATCACGAACGATTGAAAGCCCAAGGCCACTGCCCGGCGTGGACTCATCAGCGCGTTCGCCACGCCTAAAAATTTCATCCCGCTTCTCAGCCGGAACGCCTAGTCCGTCATCGTCAATCTGCAAACGAATTTGCAAGCCACCACTACCAGCTTCCGATAATGCTTCTGCCGTTAGTGAAACTTCGCTTTTGGCCCATTTGCAGGCATTGTCGACGAGATTACCGAGCATTTCTTCAAGATCATGCTGCTCGCCGCGAAAGGTCAATCTTTCTGGCGCTGAAACGACGATGCTCACACCATCATGGGCGTAGATCTTCTCCAACGTCCTGGCGACGGCGCCCAAAACCGGCAGCAAAGCAGTTTGTCCCCGCAGAAGAGGTGCCTGCCCCATTGCCCGAGCGCGTGCCAAATGATGATCAACATGACGTCGCATTAGCTGCGTTTGCTCATCGACAATGTGCGGCATTTTATCGGTTGGGCTGGCACTCTCATTGCCAAGCACGGCCAGCGGCGTCTTTAAGGCATGTGCCAAATTGCCGACATGTGACCGAGCCCGTCCCAGCACTTCAGTGGTGTGGTCCAACAAACCGTTGAGCTCTTCCGCCAGCGAGCTAACCTCCTTCGGAAACGAGCCGGTAAGCCGTTCAGCACGACCTTCCCGAATATCAGCAAGCGATCGACGCATTCGTTGTAATGGTAGCAAACCAAACCTAACCTGGAGAAACACCGCGAGCACCAGTCCCACCCACAGAACGCCAAGCGACCAGCTTAAGGTCACATTAAAACTATCAACCGTGTCGATCAGGTCTTGCCGGTCAGCAGCGACGGAAAATAGATAGGCACCATCCATCCCTTCGACGGTAATTTGCTTTTCAAGCAATTGTAACCTTTGTCCGAGAGGTCCTTCGGTTCGTGACACCTGCCGCAAGACACCCTTATGAA